>JAEEGH010018694.1_pt1 | contig 14618 bp, 11 predicted proteins | sample 9134181 | NCBI WGS metagenome assembly JAEEGH01 (sample SAMN16246544, study PRJNA631951) | gut metagenome | biome: gut microbiome; feature: rumen; material: DP-attached | host: Bos | place: Iran: Karaj | collected 2018-10 | reverse complement strand
ATCATTTAAAACTATTACATTATGAAAAGGACATTTTTACTTCTATGCTGGTTAATAGTGGGGGGTAAAAGTATTGGTATAGGCGGAGATTGGACTTATAGCACAAGTTACTTTATGTCTAAAAATATAGCAACATTTTAGTAATTACATTGTTAATAGTAAGTCGTTATTATAAAAAAAGAATATATTATGATTAAAAAATTGTTTGTTTCAGTTTGGGAAACCGTAAAGAATTTCACTGATTATAGTTCATGTTCCAGCAGAAAAGAATTCTGGGGATTCTTTTTGTTTGGTCTTTGTGTGATAGTAGTGTCCTACATCCTTCTATTTACTTTCGGTTCTGTCGCAGAAGTGTCTTCCGGATTGCATAGGACTTATGTAAGCACGAGCCACCCCTGGGACTGGCTTGTCAGTGCATTTGTGATTCTCTTCTTAATTCCATTAGTGGCAGTCGCTGTGAGAAGGCTTCATGATTCTGGTCGGTCTGGTTTCTGGATGCTATTGATATTTGTTCCTCTCGTGGGCTTGTGGATTCTATTGTTTTTACTGTGCCTGCCAACAAATCCTAATAGTGAATACAGCGACACCTTCTTTGATTCTTTGGACGAGAGATGAATGAATCACAGGGACAGTTCTTTGACTCATTTTTATGAAAAATAATTGGTGGTAACAAGAATTATGAGTATCTTTGCGCTATATAACGTAAACAAGCATTCTATGCCCCGACAAAAGTGAGAGAAAAGCAGCACGGGCACCTGCCATGTGGAGTCTGGACATGTAAACACAGAACCGTTCCCCTGTTCATATTCATAGATCACCAATAGACACTGGTGATTTTTGGAAAACCATCATGCAATATGTCAATGATTATTTAAATAAAAACCAATGAAAGTAATAATAAAACCATAATTGCCCTTATCTTATTGTATGCGTTCATTATAACATTTGTTGATAATCTTTTCTCTGTTTTATCAATGTCGCCACAAACGCAAATGGACATCTTCATATCTGAAAAGATAGTTCCTGATATTATTTCCATGTTATCTATGGTGTACTGCTTTTATTGTTTGTTTTCAAAAAAAATGAACAGGGGACTCTGGTGAACAGGGGACTCCCTGTTCACACACCTAAGTTAAAAAAATTATACGAGTACTTTGAAAAGAAAAGATTATTTAATTACAACAAACCATGATGAAAAAAAAAGTCTTTTATATAATCCTTTTTTTTGTATCAATTCTTTCATGCAATTCTTTGACGGATAATAATAATGAAGGATTTACTGCAACACTTATCATGGTCAGTGATAATTATCCTAATGGATATAAGACGCATATGGGGAAATTGTCATATTCAAGATGCATCACGCTTTTGTTTAGTGTGAAGAATACCACAAGAGATTCTATCTATTTTCCCTGTTCAAACAGCGCATACAATGACAGTTGTCCAAAAATCAGAATATATAATGGTAAGAGATTCGTCAATACCAACTGTACACACTATAAAAAAAGAAATGATGTGATACCCGCCAATGACAGTATAGTTGTTGCTGTAAGATTATGGATGTCTGATTTGGACAGTTTGGGGGTTAATTTAGATAATGAACACTTAGATGGTATTATACCTGGTTTGTCTTTCTGTTATATACCAGAATCATGTATTGACGGGGTGCTGAACAATAAGAACAAGGTGCCTTGTTTTTTTAAGTCAAATAACATTTTGTATTATTATGGTAATATATATATCGATATAAAAGATGGTAAAGAAACAATGAAAGAAATGTATGATAAATCTGATCTGAATGTGATTAGAAAGATTCCAATAACTAATTCAATGGGTCGTGGGGACAGGCACCTGCCCCCAAGGGACGGGTCAAGTATCTGTTCCTATGACCCTCCTACATATAAAGAAGATTTACCTAAGAGTTTCTTCATTCTATATGGGAAAGACTCTCTTTTAATGATTCCAGATTTCGCTATCTCGAATTTGTACGGATCAGTATTGGAGCCATATCATTTGTTATTTTTTAATTATCAAACATTTGAGAATGCTTTTTTGTACAGTAAAAAATTATTCTCTCAACGACTATACTGGTCGTACCATATAAAGTTGAATAAAAAAATCATAGATGATTATAATCAAATGTCTTTTGATGATTTCAAAAGGAGATACTGGGTTATAAACGGAAATGACACTTTACTGCTCATGAAAGATACAACTTTGGCGTATTTATTTGACAAGCACGGTTACTGTTGTATCTTTAATTACCAAAATACAGGAAAGAACAAAATAATTAGAATGAACACAGAACCGTTCATTAAAACCTGTCCCTCCGGTTCAATGCAAGACGTTCAAAGAGCGCTTTTAGAATAAATGGTGTAACATATAATGGTATTCCAAAGAAATGAAAAAATATATATTACTTTTCATTAGTTTGTGTATTCTTCAATCGTGCCATACGACAAAAGATATTGATGACCAATTCGTAAAAAGAGAAATCCGTATATTTAAAAGAGATGGGGATGACTATAGGACACGTAATGTAATCAGAATGTTTATTATTCTAAAAATGACCAATTCTGTTTATGAGATATACTCCGAGGCACCTGAAGGGATTATTGGAAAATTTTCTTTGAGAAATGATACATTAACATTGTATCATGAGTATAAGCTTGCATTTCCTGATAGTGCAATTAATATGAAGAGACTTAACAGAAAAGATACTATCCCTGAATTCTATCCAACGAAGTTTATTGTCAAAGAAGACAGTTTGATTGATATCACAAATTATTATGATTTCCCAGAATATGCAGGTGGATATTCTCGACCAAGGGAGAACTATGTTTTAGTAAAATAAGAGCACTAAATAAGAAATATGGGAATAATAGCTTGCTTAAACTTTTTGAATCAGATTTATCAGATGGGCAGAAAACTCAGCAGATTGATCAGTGGTGGAGTGAATTTGAAAATAGGTAAAAAACATTCTATAACATATTTTCTAATCTTCATTCTTACTGCATGTGAACGGAGTCCCCTGTTCACAGTATCCACTTTCCACTAACACCCAACACCCACAACCTAACACCCTAATTACAGATTATCAAAAAAATCGGCCTACTTGAACTACTCTGCGATGTAAATTATTGAAAATCAGTGAAAACACGGTAGGTCGATGGTTGATTATTGCACTACTTTGGCACTACTGACGACCTACTGCATTTTTTCGATGAAACCATTTTACCTATAGCCGTAAGGTCTTTTGCCTATAGCCGTAAGGTCTTTCGGCTGTAGGCGCACGGTGCAAAGAGTCATCGGAAGTACCTGACTCATAGGAATTTTACTCCGCATTCATAGATAGGAAACCCCGCGAATGCTTATTGCGACTATAGGAATGAAACATTTCTGAAGGATATTCTCTCCGGCGTTGAGTAGGGTCAGAGTAGTATCAAAGTAGTGCAATAATCAACCATCGACCTACCGTGTTTTCACTGAATATCAGCAGGTTATGGCACAGAGTAGTGCGAGTAGTGCGATTTTTGTAGCGAAACCTGTACAAGATATTTTTAAATTTGTAGTTGATAAGAAACTCAATTCTCAGAGAAAAGCACCTGAATGACCGTCTGGCCTACGCCCTGCAGCGTGTTGAGGTCGATGTGCTGCATGTCATCGTTGACGGTGTGCCACGTGGGACCGAAACCACTCTGCTCGCATTCGGGATAGAAAGGAATGATGTCGATGCAAGGAACGTGGGCCACGGTGTTCACCGAGACATGGTCGTCGGTGATGTGCTCACCATCGCTGTCGGGGAACATACTGCCATAACCGACCACGCGGGCGGCGGCCCACACCTTTTCTACAACCTGCGAGGCATACTGCTTAGAAAAACGCTCCTTATAGAAACGGGCTCCCTGACCGCCCACCATGTCGAGCAGAATGCCGAAACGATAACGGGCAACACCTTGAGCTGAATTGGAAAGCGCAGCGGCATATTGCTGCGACCAGTACTGAGCGCCCAACGCCCAGGGATCGCCCTGCACCTGCGTGGTGGTGTCCCACTGAGGCGTGCCCCAGTCTTCGGCATCGAAGCAGATGAAATCTACACCCAGTTTGAGCGAATCGGCCTGCTGCAACAGTCGGGCAATCTCAAGCATGACGGCCACACCCGAGGCACCGTCGTTGGCAGCCATCACGGGTTTGCGCCAGTTGGTGGAATCGGGGTCGTTATCGGCCCAAGGACGGCTGTCCCAATGGGCACAGAGCAGTATCTTCTCGCCTGCTACAGTTGAATCGGAGGCGGCAGGACGATACGAGGCAATGATGTTGGTGGCCCGGAGCGAAGTGCCGTCGTAGCCGGTCAGCGTGGCTTCCTGGAGCGTGGTCTGGCAGCCATATTGCTGGAATTTCTTCACTATCCACTGGGCACAACGGTCGTGGGCTTCGCTGTTCATGGTGCGCGGCCCGAATTCGCACTGTGCCTCGCAGAAGGCAAAGGCGGAATCGGCCACAAAGGCCGGTCCCACGGGGGTAAGCGACGAAATGTCGTTCGTGGCCTGCTTGCTCTTGCAGGCAGCGAAAAGCAGCAAGGCAACACAAAGACAAAACAAAATTTTATAGGATTCTTTCATTCTCACTTATCACTTATCGTTTATCACTCATCACTTATCGTTTATCACTTCTCACTCCTCACTTACTAAGCTGCACCTGACTCATGACGCGCAGCCAGTTGCCGCCCCAGATTTTCTGGATATCGCGCTCGCTGTAGTGGCGGCGGAGCAGCTGGAGGGTGAACTGTATGGCCTCGGAAGCATCGGCATAGCCGCGCACGCCACCGTCGCCGTCGAAATCGGTGCCTATTCCCACATGGTCGATGCCCATCACGTCGATGGCATGCTCCAGATGGCTGACGGCATCGAGGATGGTGGCTTCGCCCTCGGTGCGGAGGAATCCGGCATAGAGCGTGGTATGGGCCACGCCGCCAGCCTGGGCCAAGGCCCGCAACTGGTCGTCGGTGAGGTTTCGCGGATGGTCGCACAGCGCCCGGCAGTTGCTGTGGCTGCACACGATGGGCGTTGTGGAAATCTGCAGTGCATCGTAGAAGCTCTTCTCGCCGGCATGGGAAAGGTCGACCATGATGCCGCAGCGGTTCATCTCGTTGATGACCTTCTCGCCGAACTGGCTCACGCCGTTGTGGGTGTTGCATCCGCGGGCAGAGTCGCACACATCGTTGTCGCCGTTATGGCAAAGGGTGATATAAACGATGCCGCGCTGGGCAAAGTGCTTTACGTTCTGAATGTCATGGCCCAGCGCCAGTGCGTTCTCGATGCCGAGCATGATGCTGCGACGGCCCTTGCGCTGGTCTTCATAGAGGTCCTGTGGTGTGCGCGCAATGCTGAGATTGCGGCTGTTGCTCTTCACAATGTCTTCTATCTTGTCGAAGATGGCGTTGGCATAGGCAAAGGGAGTGACCGACTCGGTCTCCTTCATCCACGAGGTGTCCACCTTCTGACTGAAAGTCTCGCCAATCTTGGGCTGCGGCAGATAGGCCACCATGGTGACGGCCTGCTGGCGCCCTTCCTGCATCTTGTGCATATCGACCAGGATGCGGGGGTCGCGCTGCTCGAAATGGATGCCCTGATGGAAGAACATCGGGGTGTCGCAATGGGTGTCGAGCGTGATGATGCGGCTGTGCAGGTCTTTTGCCATGTGGAACTCGTTGGCCTTGCGCACCACCCATTTGAAGACGGGCAGTCCGCTGTCGAGCCATTCGGGATGCCACTGCACACCCAGGATGCTTTTCTGTTCGGTGCTCTCGATGGCCTCGATGGTGCCGTCGGGGGCAGTTGCCGTTACCCAGAACCGCTTGCCCGGAGCGCTGACGGCCTGGTGATGGAATGAGTTCACAAAGATATTCTGAGTGCCGTAGAGACGGTATATCTCGCTGTTCTTATGGAGCGTAACGCTGTGGGTAAGCTCCCCGCGGTCGGCATCCTGCGAATGCTTGATGGTGGATGAGGGGATGTCCTGTGCCACATGTCCGTCGAGGGCAATGGCCAGCATCTGGATGCCGCGGCAGATGCCCAGCATAGGAATCTGGCGGTTGTAGGCCAGCCGGGTGATAAGCAGTTCGGGCAGGTCGCGCTTGCTGTTGATATGCCCGAGTTTGGGCGAAGGTTCCTCGCCGCACCAGAGGGGGTTGATGTCGGCTCCTCCCGTCAGGATGAGCGCATCGAGGCGGTCGAGGGTATTCACCAGCACGTGGCGGTCGTTCACGGGCGGAATGATGACGGGAATGCCGCCAGCCTCCACCACCTTATTATAATAGGCATAGCGCAGCGTGGCATCCATCCCCTCGTAGTTGGCCGTGATACCGATGAGCGGTCGCGGTTCTCCTTCGGGATTTTGCTGATAGATGCCGTCGAGATGTTCTTGCAGATTAAACACTTTGGCGTAAGTTTTATGATAACGGGATCACATGGATGCTCAGTCGGTGGAAATGGGAATTCCTCGCTTGATGCTCTGTTCGAGTGAGATAAGCGTCTCGGTGGCCACCACACCCGGGATGTCCTGCAACTGGTTGTTGAGCAGGTCCATCAGCTGTTCGTTGTCGCGGGCAAAGAGTTTCACCAGCATGGTGTAGGGACCCGTGGTGAAATGGCACTCCACGATTTCGGGGATATGCACCAGGCGTTCCACCACCTGCTTGTACATGGAGCCGCGCTCGAGCGTGATACCCACATAGGTGCAGGTGCTGTAGCCCAGCGACTTGGGGTTCACCTCAAATCCAGAACCGGTGATTACTCCGTCTTCTACCAGATGCTGAACACGCTGATGAATGGCTGCGCGCGAGACACCGCACTCGGCAGCTACGTCTTTGAAAGGAATTCGGGCATTTTTAGATAAGATATTCAGTATCTTTCTGTCCAGATTGTCTATCTTTTCCATCGTTTAAAGGATAATACTATTTTTGTTTAAATTAGATTTTGTGACAAAAATAGTAACTTTTCCCGAAATACGCAACAATTTGACACAAAAAGTTGCATATTTCGGGAATTTCTGCTAAAAACAGCTTTATTTTTTCTTCTTTACCACTTTCTTTGCGGGGGCAGCCGTCTTGGGAGCAGCGGGTGCTGCTTCTTTCTTCGGCGTCACGATGTCAAGCAGTTCAACGGTAAAGACAAGTGTTTCGTAGGGCTTGATGTCGTTGCCGGCACCACGCTCGCCATAAGCAAGGTCGTAGGGGATATAGAGTTCCCACTTACTGCCAACGGGCATCATGGTGAGTGCCTCGGTCCAGCCTTTAATCACCTGGTTGGCCTTGAAGGTATTAGGTTCGCCGCGCTTGTAGCTGCTGTCGAACACCTTACCGTCGATGAGCCGGCCTTCGTAGTTCACCTTCACATCATCGGTGGCTGTAGGAACGGCACCCGTGCCCTGGGTGATGACCTTATACTGGAGTCCGGAGGCGGTGGTCTTCACACCTTCTTTCGTGGCATTGGCAGCCAGGAAGTCGGCTCCCACTTTCTTCATGGCTTCGGTCTTGGCTTTAACCGCGGCCTCACGTGCCTCGTAGAAATACTTCTCGGCCTGCTGCTGCTGGAAGTGAGTGGTGTCGTTCTTCAGTGCGGCCAGGAATCCTTCGTTGAAGACTTCGGCATTGATGGAATCATTCGAGGCCTCAAAATCCTTGACAGCGCCGGGCAGCATGCGGTCGCACACCATCTGCGCAATCTGCTGACCAGCCTGACGGGCCTTGGCCTTGGGGTCGTCTTTCGATTGCATGAAGAGTTTGAAACCCTCGATGAAATCATCCATATAGGCCTCGTTGAAATTGAACTGCTGCTTCAGGAAAGGCATCAGTCCGTTGGTCATCGACATACCGGCGGCATAGCTCAGCGAGTCGCTGGCCGACACCAGGCTGACGGGAGCGGGAGCCTCAACCACAGCCTCCACCTTTTTCTTCTTGTCCTTCTTAGCGGCTCCTGCCGTTAAGAAAGAGGCACTCACCACGAGGGCGAGTGCCAGTATTACATATCTTTTCATGCGAAGATTACTTCTCGATACCTAAGAGTTCGATTTTGAAGATCAGTGCAGAGAAAGGCTTGATCTGACCCTGCTCGCGCTCGGCGTAAGCCTGATCCTGAGGAATGACAACTTCCCAAATAGAACCAACAGGCATATGGGTGAGAGCCTCGCTCCAGCCGGGAATCACCTGATTGGCACGCAGCTGGATGGGCTTGCCGTTCTTGTAGCTGCTGTCGAACACGTTGCCGTCGATGGTCTTACCCTCGTACTGCACCTTCACCATGCTGGTATCGGTGGGGATTTCGCCGGAACCTTCCTTGATGACCTTATAGAGCACACCGTTCTTCAGTTCCTTCACGTCCTTCTCCTTCTTGTAGTTAGCCAGATACTTCTCGCCGGCCACCTTGTTGTCGCCATAGAGTTTCTCCATGTTCTTAGCCTTGATCTGCTGCATCTTGGTCTGAGCAGTCTGCTGAGCCTCCTCCATAGTCATGAGACCCTTGGCACCAGTGGTACCAGAGATGAAACCGGCCAGGAAGTTCTTCAGAGAAATGGTCTGGGTAGAGTCACCGCCGAATACCTCGCGGTTGATGCCCTTCACCATCTGGTTGCCAATCTGCTGACCAATCTGGATACCAGCATAGTAGGCTGACTGCTTCTTGTCGTCGCCGGCATTTGCGCCTTCGTTAAGACCCTTGATGAAGTCGTCCATGTAAGCGGTATCTACGCCTAAGCGCTCAACCAGATAATCCTTCAGACCCATTGTCTGAGCCATACCGATAGCATAGCTCATGGTGTCTACGTCGTTGTTAAGATTGGCTTTCGGAGTGCCATTGCCGCAAGCGGTGAACGAAGCGGCTGCAATAGCCATAGCGGCTACAAATGTTAACTTTTTCATTTCAATTAATTTATAATTCTGATTTGATTTTATCTGAAACTGTGGCGATATTACATCACCTTGATGAGCTCAACATCGAAAATGAGTGCTGCATAGGGAGGGATGCTGTTGCCGGCACCACTGGGACCGTAGCCCAGCAGATAGGGAATGAAGAAGCGCGTCTTGCCGCCTTCCTTCATCAGCTGCAAACCCTCGGTCCAGCCGGCAATCACCTGCTGCAAACCGAACACGGCGGGCTCGCCGCGCTGCACGCTGCTGTCGAACACAGTGCCGTCGATGAGGAATCCCTCGTAGTGGCACTTCACGCTGTCGGTGGCCTTCGGCGCACGGCCTGTACCTTCCTTCAGCACCATATACTGCAAACCACTCTTGGTGGTTATCACGCCTTCTTTCTTGGCATTCTCGGCAAGATACTTCTCGCCTTCCTCCTTGGCTGCACGGCCTTTTTCCTCGCGCTCCCTGTTCATCTCGGTCTCTTTCTTCTGGAAATAGTCCTGAACAATCTTCTGGGCCTCACGATGGTCCACCTTCAGCTCATTGCCTTCCAGCACATCCTTGATGGCTTCGGCAAAGTCTTTTATGCTCAGGCCCTCGATGTTCATCTGCGCCAATTGCTGACCGATGCCCAGTCCTAAGCCGTAACTGAGTTTGTCCATTTTCTTCGAAAAACTAAATTAAATATGTATCATTTTGCAAAATCGCGGCAAAGTTACTGCAAATCAATGAAAAAACCAAAACTTGCACTCTTTTTTTTCAATAAGGAGCGTTAAGTAATTTAAAGAAGTGTGTTTTCGACAAAGTTAGGGGTTAAAAATTTGGTTTTGTCCTCACTTATTCGTAATTTTGAATAAATCACTTTCGCTCGACAAAAAAATAAAACACGTTTTATTTGGTTTTGTCCTCGCTTATTCGTAATTTTAAATAAATTACTACCGCTCTACAAAAAAATAAAACGAGTTTTATTTGGTTTTGTCCTCGCTTATTCGTAATTTTGTGCATTAAAATGAAAGTCCTATGAAAAAAATCGTTGTTTTAACCGGTGCAGGCATGTCCGTGGAAAGCGGACTGAGCACCTTCCGTGATGCCGACGGACTGTGGGAGAACTATCCCGTAAGCCGTGTTGCCACCCATGAGGGCTGGCTGGCCGACCCTGAGTACGTGAACGCCTTCTATAACATGCTGCGCACGAAATACACCGACGTGAAACCCAATCAGGGGCATCTGCTGGTGGCAAAGCTGGAAGAGCAGTACGACGTAACGGTGGTCACGCAGAATGTGGACAACCTGCACGAGGTGGCCGGCTCTTCGAAGGTGATTCACCTGCACGGCGAACTGATGAAAGGCTGTTCGAGCCGCGATGTCGACAATCCCCGCTATCATGTGCAGCTGGGAGGCGACAAGCTGACCATCGAACCGGGCGAGAAGGCCGGCGACGGTTCATTGCTGCGCCCGTTCATCGTGTTCTTCGGCGAGGCCGTGCCCAACATCTCGGTAGCCGCCGATGCCGTTTCCAATGCCGACATCCTCATCGTGATAGGCACTTCGCTGGTGGTCTATCCCGCTGCCGGCTTGCTCCACTATGCCCGTCCGGGTGTTCCCGTCTACCTCATCGACCCGAATCCCTCGGTCGGTGCTTCTTTCGGCAACGTCACCCATATCCAGAAGGGTGGTTCTGAGGGCATGAAAGAACTGACCGCCCTGCTGATGAAATAACCATGATGCGGACCATGGAATTCAATCGTAAGAACCTCTGGAAAGAGGTGCGCGACTACCTGCTCATCACCATTGCGATGCTCTCCTACTGCATCGGATGGACGGTGTTCCTGTTGCCCAACAACATCACCACGGGCGGCGTGCCGGGTATTGCCTCTATCGTGTTCTGGGGCACGGGACTTCCCGTGCAGGTGACCTATTTCGGCATCAACGCCATACTGATGGTGATGGCGCTGCGCGAACTGGGAATGAAATTCTGCGTCAAGACCATCTACGGCATCGTGGTGCTCACCTTTGCCCTCGACATAGCACAGCGGATGGCCGGCGACACCCATCTGCTGAGCGACCAGCCGTTCATGGCCGCCGTGATTGGCGCGGCCTTCTGCGGCTGTGGCGTCGGACTTGGACTCTCCAGCAACGGCTCCACAGGTGGCACCGACATCGTGGCGGCCATCATCAACAAATACCGCGACATCTCGCTGGGCCGCGTCATCCTTATCTGCGATATCATCATCATCTCGTGCAGCTACTTTGTGCTTCACGACTGGGAGCGCGTCATCTACGGATATGTGGTGCTCATCATCACCAGTTTCTGCATCGACCAGGTGGTGAACTCCATGCGCCGCTCGGTGCAGTTCTTCATCATCTCCGAAAAGCACGAAGAGATTGGCCACCGCATCAACAGCGTTCCACACCGCGGTTGCACGGTCATCGATGCCCACGGTTTCTATAGCGGCAGAGAGGTGAAGATGCTCTTCGTGCTGGCCAAGAAGCGCGAGTCGGACGTTATCTTCCGCCTTATCAACGAGATAGACCCCACGGCCTTTGTGTCGCAGAGCGCCGTCATCGGCGTCTATGGCGAAGGCTTCGACCGCTTCAAGGTGCGCAGCAAATCACATAAATCCTAGGAACACCTAGGCAATCCTAGGAAAACCTAGAATAACTAATAAAAAAATAGAATCATGCAAAACGAAAAAGAGCAGGTACAGTTGCCCGAAAATGCGTTCCGGGAACTGAAAGACGGTGAAGATTACCAGCCGGTGATGTCACCGCAGAAAGAGTATCCCGAAGTCAACGCGTGGAGCGTCACCTGGGGAATACTGATGGCCGTGCTGTTCTCGGCGGCCGCAGCCTATCTCGGACTGAAGGTGGGCCAGGTGTTCGAGGCAGCCATCCCTATAGCCATCATCGCCGTAGGCGTCAGTGCCGCCGCCAAGCGTTCCAAGTCGCTGGGCGAGAATGTCATCATCCAGAGCATCGGAGCCTGTTCGGGCAGCGTGGTGGCCGGCGCCATCTTCACGCTTCCTGCCATCTACATCCTGCAGGCCAAGTATCCCGACATGTCGGCCTCGTTCATCAACATCTTCATGGCCTCCCTGCTGGGCGGCATCCTGGGCATCCTGTTCCTCATCCCCTTCCGCAAGTATTTCGTGAAGGACATGCACGGCAAATACCCGTTCCCCGAGGCCACGGCCACCACACAGGTGCTGATTTCGGGCGAAAAAGGAGGTTCGCAGGCCAAGCCGTTGCTCATTGCGGGCATCGTGGGCGGACTCTACGACTTCATCGTGGCCACCTTCGGCTGGTGGAACGAGAACTTCACCACGCGCGTCGTGGGCTGGGGCCAGCAACTGGCCGACAATGCCAAACTGGTGTTCAAGGTGAACACCGGCGCCGCCGTGCTGGGCTTGGGCTATATCGTAGGACTGAAATATGCGTTCATCATCTGCCTCGGTTCGCTGGCCGTCTGGTGGATTATCGTACCAGGACTGGCCCTGCTCTTCCCCACCGACATCCTTAACCAGTGGGATCCCTCTATCACGACGGCCGTGGGCGACATGAGTCCTGAACAGATATTCAAGGCATACGGCAAATCGATAGGTATCGGCGGCATTGCCATGGCCGGCGTCATCGGCATCATCAAGTCGTGGGGCATCATCAAGAGTGCCGTCTCACTGGCCGGAAAGGAAATGAAGGGCGGCTCATCGGCATCGAAAGACCAGATACGCACGCAGCGCGACATTGCCTTCCGCATCATTGCCATCGGCTCTATCGCAACCATCATCATCACCTTCCTCTTCTTCTGGTTCGGCGTAATGGACAACCTGCTCTTTGCCGTGGTGGGCATTCTGCTGGTCACTGTCATTGCCTTCCTCTTCACCACCGTGGCGGCCAACGCCATCGCCATCGTGGGTTCCAATCCCGTCAGCGGAATGACGCTTATGACGCTCATCCTGGCATCCGTGGTGATGGTAGCTGTAGGACTGAAAGGCCCCGGCGGCATGCTGGCAGCCCTCATCATGGGCGGCGTGGTTTGCACGGCGCTCTCAGTGGCCGGCTCGTTCATCACCGACCTGAAAATCGGTTACTGGCTGGGCACCACGCCCAAGAAACAGGAACAGTGGAAATTCCTCGGCGTGCTGGTTTCGGCAGCCACAGTGGGCGGCGTGATGATTCTGCTCAACAAGACCTACGACTTTGCCTCAGGCGAGCTGGCTGCACCGCAGGCCAACGCCATGGCGGCCGTCATCGAACCGCTGATGAGCGGCGTGGGCGCCCCCTGGCTGCTCTATGGCATCGGCGCACTGATTGCCATCATACTCAACTGGTTCAAGGTGCCCGCCCTGGCCTTTGCCCTCGGTATGTTCATCCCGCTCGAACTGAACATCCCGCTTCTGGTGGGCGGAGCCGTCAACTGGTTCGTAACAACCCGCTCAAACGATAAGAAGGTGAACGAAGAACGCGGCGAGAAGGGCACACTCATCGCCTCGGGCTTCATTGCCGGTGGTGCATTGATGGGCGTCGTCTCTGCCCTGCTCCGCTTCATCGGTTTCAATCCCATCAACGAGACATGGTTGGCCAACCCGCTGAGCGAAGCACTCTCACTGGCTGCCTACCTGCTGCTCATCACCTATTTTATTATTGCAACACGCCCCTCGAAACAATAAAAGGGTTATAAAAACAACGAATTTATCGAATTTAACGAATTGCCGAGCATCATAATTAGCATAATTCGATAAATTCGTTGTTTTATAATAATTATGTTCATCTACAATAAATTAAGGTGCACAGAAGGAGTCCGCTTCTGTGCACCTTATTCTATTATCTTCCCCCTCGGGGGATAAGAGGGGGGTTAAATATACTTCTGCCGCTGTCCCATGCGGGCCTCAACCACGTTCACCACATAGTCGCCGAGCTTTTCGCACTCGTTGATGAGGTCCATATAGATGGTGCCCACGCCGTAGGAGTATTCGTGGTTGTTGATGTCCACGATGTTCTGGGCCTTCAGCTGGTTGCGGTAGTTGTTGATTTCGTTCTCCAGATTGAACGTATGGTTCACGTCGTAAGCCTCCTTGCGGCCGCTCATCAGGCGGTTCATCTGCGTCAGGCTCTGCTCAGTGAGTTCCATCATCTGGTTGATATGGCTGTACTGCTTCTCGTTGAAGTGATCCTGCTTGCCGTTGTACTTACGGCTGATGGTGCGTGCCATGTTGTAGTTGGCGTCGCCGATACTCTCCAGTTCTGAGATTTCGCGCAGCATGGCACGTATCTTGGCCTTCGTCTCGTCAGAAAGATGGGCATCGCTGACCTGGTCGAGATACTTGGCAATCTCCAGTTCCATGTTGTCGGAAATGCCCTCGTACTTCTCGATGCGGGTGAAGAGCTTGTTGAAGTCGCCGTCTTTGTTGTCCTTCTTATTGGTAGAGCTCGACAGGGTGAGCAGTTCGCGCACCATCTCGAACATACGCTGCATACGGTTCGAGAAGGCCTGAATCTCCTTCTGGGCCTCGAGCACCGAGAGCTCGGGAGTCTTCATGAGGCCAGCCGTAATGAAATGCAGGCGGAAGTCTTCTTCCTCGTCCACCTTCTTAGACTTGATAACCCAGCATACGAAGCGCTCAATCTGAGGGATGAACCATATCAGAATGAAGGTGTTGACCACGTTGAAACAGGTGTGGAAGGCTGCCAGCACAAAACTCAGCTTGGC
>JAEEGH010018693.1_pt1 | contig 14618 bp, 10 predicted proteins | sample 9134181 | NCBI WGS metagenome assembly JAEEGH01 (sample SAMN16246544, study PRJNA631951) | gut metagenome | biome: gut microbiome; feature: rumen; material: DP-attached | host: Bos | place: Iran: Karaj | collected 2018-10 | reverse complement strand
AACAGTTCTCCTTAACGATATCGCCATTTCTTGTATCTGAATCTACACCGCTTTTCCAGCCGTAAGTATCTTTTTCAATGTCAATCGCTTCACGCCAACTCTTCGCATCACACTTGTACCACACGTCATCACTTCCCTCGCCAATGGTATCTTGCCTTAATGCAGTGCATCCGCGCAATCCTAGCAAGCAATCATTTGCTTTCCCGCTACGCCAAACAGAATCTTCAAACACGTAGCAGTTCGTCTTGACGACATCACCATATTTTACATCGGCATCATTGCCGATTTCCCAGCCGTATGTATCCTTTTCTACATCAGTCGCTTTACGCCATTCGCGGTTTTGACAGATATAATAAACACCTTCGGTTTCCGCAACTTCGTCAAATCTTTTTTCAACGCAGCCACCTAATGCGGCTTCTACATTGCTGGCATGACGCCATCTTTGGACATCGCAATCATATGAATAATCCTTGTTTATGTTTCCAAAAACAATCTTTCCGTCTTCGTCACATTTTTGCTGATAGGTGTCATATTCCGTATCAGAAGCAATACGCCAAGTATTTTTTTCACAAATGAAGTAGATGTCGTATTTACCACTCAACGAATTATCATTCTTTAACACTTCACCTTCGCGCTCATCGTTACAAACTCCTAGTCCATATTTTTCCCACCAAAAATTATTGACATATTTTTCAAAGGGAGGAACATCCGAAGCAAGATCCCAACCAACAATATTACTACGAATTTTTGAAAGGCCACCATTCAAACTGTTTTCAGAAGCCCAGTCAGCAATTTTGGTCGCAGTCTTTACATCGTCCCACTTGCCATCAGCTTCTATGTCCGTCGCATAATTATTTAACCTTTCGCTAAAATCTGCTTCGCTGAGTTCACCTTGCATCAATATGCTTATGGCTAGCAAAGCAGCGTTTTCATCCCCATTCCCAAAAATGCTCAAATCCTCTGCATTTGCAAATTCACCCCTTATCCCAAAAGAAGTCAACACTTCACTCTCGGCTTGCTTTTTTGCAGAAGCCACCGATAATGACTCATCTGTAGCCAAATACAACGAACGTTCGTATTCCAGATGCGTAAGCAAGTTGACATTCACTTCATCGCGATCACTGAGATCTGTAAGCGCATATAATGTTACCTGCGACTTCGACTTTTCGCCCGTAACCTCGTTGCGATAGAAGCCGTTCGCTTTAAGAAGTGCATATTGTGACTGGAGACTTTTCACTTTTATCGAAAATTCGCCCAAATCATTTTTGATTTTTCCTTCAAAGCCAAGACCCGTTTGAGCAAGGGTTCCTCCGTCAAGTTCCTGAACCGTGATACTGGAACCATTTACGAAAGGCCCCTTCTGCGATACGCCCGAAACAGTCTTGTCAGTAATGGCAATAACTTCCTGATCTTCGACGGACCCACCGGAGGTCTTATTCGAGTCATCACCGCAAGCGGCGAAAAAAACGCTGATAGAGATAGCCACCCCCGCATTCAGCAGGGCTGCGATGACGTGATTGTTGTTGTCATGATTTCTCATTTTTTCCTCCGCTTTTTAGAGGGGTGTTCAAAAGGTTTGGGAATGTCTGTCAAAGGGAACAGTTGCATGTTCAGGCGATAAACATCATCAGTTTGAGCAGTTTCGGTTGCAATAGCCACAATACGACGCCGACATTCAGCAAGTTCCGCTACAATGCGGTCATATTTCTCGCGGGTTATTCCGATCGTGAGCCCTGTGATGTTGCGACCTTCAGCACTTTCGTTTTTTAAAGCGTCTGTTGCAAGTTCCGCCATCTGGAGTTGCAAGTCATGCGCAACGGCGCTACGGATGGATGTCGAACTCATTTTTAGGGAACGGTCTTGTTGATGAAAGTTCCCATTTTCGTCTTTTACAAGGTGGCCTGTTTGTTGCAGAAATTCAAGAATATCGTTGACTTCATTCGTTGTAACATGATGACGAGTTGCGCTGGCGATTTGTCTTGGTATTGCGCCAGGCATAGCAGGTGCCAGTTCCCGAATAAGCGAGTTTTTCCATGACTTGAAAAAATCGTATTCGTCAGCAGCAACACTTCGGACTTTGTGGATCTTTGCTAGTTCGGTGATGGCGTCAAGCGCTTTTCTCTTGCATTCGGCATTCTTCGCATTATCAAAGGCTACCAACAGTTGAAAAAATTTTGTTTCATAGCCAACAAGACCCATCGCGGTAGCCACCTGCAGTGCCGTGTTTTCACTCAAATTCTTCTTGCCTTCGCACACATATTGCAAAAATACCGGTGAAGATATTCCGGCAAGTTTCGCAAAGGAACCCCAAGAAAACCCGGCGAAAGCCTTTCGCTCGTCGTAGTAATCTCGGATGTATTTCCGATAATCTATGTATTCAATAATCGGCACCATCATAGTGAATATATGTTTATTTTCATCAAAACACAATAGTTGGAATATAAAATTTGGCGAATTTTAGTTAAAAATCACATTATTTTGTAAAATCATGATATTTTGCATTAAAAATAGAGTATAAAAAGACATCATATGTGCAAATTTTGCACATTAGACCTTCCTTATGGTTGAACAGTCAAGGATGCTTGACAGTTTAAAGCCAAGGCGTTGCGGGGGCGGCGATTGAGCCCCCGCTTGAAAGGGTAGCGGAAGACCCGGCTAGGGCAGGGTTAATAGGAGATGCCCGACCAAGTCGGACATGACACCAGGGAGGGGTCGGGGCTGTAGCGAGGGGAATACATGCCCCTCTTATTTAAAAATTTTGTATATTACTCCCTGACAGGCACTGGCAGCGGAATTCCGTCTGCAAGCCATGACTGACGAATAAGTCGGCCTTTTGGTATATCCTCAACAATTGTTGGGATTTTAGTATATCCAAAGGCCGGCTTTTTTTGTTTAACTAGAGGTAAAAAATGAAAGAAACCGAAGAAAAAGGTGAAATCGTCCTTTATCAGCCGGAAGGTGAATTCCGGTTGGAGGTGCGCGTTGAAAATGAAACCGTGTGGCTCACGCAGGCACAGATGGCACGATTATTCGAGAGAGACCGTTCCGTTATTGCAAAGCACATCAAAAACGCGTTCAAGGAAGGCGAATTAGATTCAAAAGTGGTATGTGCAAATTTTGCACATACCACTCCGCATGGCGCAATCAAAGGGAAAACACAATCTTCGGAAGTCGTCCTATATAATCTAGACGTCATCATTTCCGTCGGCTATCGAGTCAAGTCCATTGCAGGAACACGTTTTCGCCAATGGGCAAATAAAGTCCTGAAGGACTACATGCTCAAGGGTTATGCCGTGAACCAACGGATGGTTGCGACTGGAATGCAAATCGCCAATCAGTTTCAGGAACAACGGCAAATGATTGAAAATCAGGGGTCGAAACTTGAAAATGTAGACAATCGTCTCTCGACCGTTGAAAAACGTATTGATTTCTTTGTCAAGGCAACCCAAACTCCCACAGGAGGCATTCTTGCGACAGGGACTCGGTTTGATGGGCTTGTTCTAATCGCAGATTTAGTGAAATCCGCGAAGCAGTCCGTGGTGTTTATCGATCCGTATGCAAATATTGAGGTTTTGAAATTTGCCGCGATGCGTGCGAAAAATGTCAAGGCCGTCATTTATTCCGCACGTATCACACCAGAATTTAAAGCAGCCAAAGACATGCACAACAAGCAATATCCCGGCTTGGAACTAAAAACGATGCGCACTATCCACGACCGATTCTTGCTTGTGGATGATACGGTTTATCACTTTGGGGCCTCGTTCAAGGACATGGGTAATGAAATGACGGCTTTTAGCATTTTGAATTTCGTGACACCGGAAGAAGTTATCGTCAAAATCCAAGCGAGTATGAGGGGGAAATAAGCCAGCCATTCCCCTTCACATAAAAAAAGGGCCGCGGCTTTTTGCCGCAGCCCCTTTTGAGCATTCTATGAAGTAATTAAAAGCTGAACACGGTTTCGAGACCGAAATGCAGTGCGGTATCGTCCTCGTTGTCCTGCACGGGAATGTCCACCATGCCGAAGGCCGTGATTTCGAGGTTTTCCACCGGCGTAATGTAAGCGCGGGCACCGACATCGAACGTGGCGGCGGAATCATCGTCATCATCCAGCGTGTTGGTGTGGTATTCCAGAGGAATGCCAAGCTTGATGAATTCAGCCAACTTGAAGGCGGGTTCGGCATACACGAAGAAGTATTCCGGAATTTCGCCGTTGTCAAGATCACTTGCGTCTTCGACGGCATCGCCCCTATCGACGATGGCATAGAAGGCAGTCGTCTTGATATCGAACATAGCCACTTCAAACGTCGGCTCAACCAAGAAGGCATGGGCGGTAGAAGTCCAGTCCTGGCCATCGACCACATCGCCATCGTCCATCAGGTAGTCGGCATGGAAGCCATAAACAGCCCTAAAGCCAAATCCACCGATGTTCAGGCCAGCCTCGACGCCGGCATGGAACTCGTTGTGTTCTTTTTCCTGGTAGCTCTTGTAGTCAACAAACGGACGCAGGTGCTGACCGGCAATATCAAAATCGTAGGCAGCGTGGATGTCGTAGACCTTCGCGCCTTCGTCATCGGACCAGTCGTTATCGCCACGGCCGAAGCCGAAACCGAGAACGAGGCCTGCCAAGTCGATTTCAAGACCGCGGATATCGTGTTCCTTCATCCCGGCAGCATTGTCGGCGGGGTCGTCGTAATTGTAGTAGGCAACGAACGCGCCTTCCGAGAAGGTCAGGTCACCCATCTTGACCGCGAAGAAATCCGCAGGCTGGTACTGGACATAGGCGCCATTGTAGAGCGCAGCGGGGCTATCCGTTTCGCCATCGGCTTCAAGGCCCACAAACGCAGACCACTTCTCGTTGAACTTGACTTCCACATTCAAGTCGAACGTGGAGGCGTATTCGTGATTCAAGTCCTTGTCGTTGAGAACGTCGCCCGTGTAGGCGTCGAATTCAACTTCGCCGGAGAACTTCACTTCCATATTGGCAGCAGAAGTCTCTTCGCTCATGCTCGCCTTGAGCATATCGAGCGCATTGCCTGCAGCGGCAGCAACTTCGCCGGGATTCGTATTCTCTGCGGGGGCTGCAGCCTGTTCTTCCGTTTTCGGCTGTTCAGCGGCAGCCTGTTCCGTTTTGGATTCTTCAGCCTTCGGCTGTTCTGCAGCAGGAGCGCTCTGTGCAGCGGGCTCGGCAGGAGCTTCGGCAACAGGTGTTGCCGCGGGAGCTTCAGCAGCGGGCGTTTCGGCTTCCTGAGCAAGCGCCGGCATTGCAAGGAATGTGGCGGCTGCAAGGCCGAACAAAAGGTTAGACGACAAAAGGTTCTTCATATTACTCTCCTATGACGGATTATTTTCCCGTTTCTGTAACACTCCGTCAAGATTTTACAAATAGTGCTACAAAAACGCTTGGCTAACGCCTTCTACTTGTTCTTAGTGCAAAATGCGTGCCAAGTTTTTTGTTGTTTTCGTTTGTTAGTTTAGTCTAACTTAAACTTTTTAATTAAGGGCTGGCAGGTTTCGGGCCCACCAGCCCTACGGTTTTTGATTCGAAAAGGTTAATCCTCGAAACGCTTTTCCTTGTTAGCCTTTATGCCGAAGAGCTTGAGGAAGATTCCTGTACCCACGAGCACCACGATGGCAGCGACAATCCACTTGGCATCGCCTCCAACCGGTACCTGGTAAAGGAGAACCGCCACAGCCCAGGCAAGGAGCGTCTGCACCGTCGCCATGAGCACGGCGAGGCCGAGGCCGATTTCGCGGGCGACGACACCCATCGCGGCAAGGCAAGGCACGTAGAGCAGGATGAAGATGAGGAACGCGAACACCTGCCAGTTGAATCCGTCGTGACCACCATTGTGGAAGTAAGAGCGGAGGTTGGCATAGATGTCTGCGGTTTCGGAAAGGTCGCCTTCTTCGAGAGCGCCCATTTCGTCTTCGGAGAGTTCGAGGCCGGCGGCAGCGAGCTTAGCAAACACGGCTTCGCGGGTCTTTTCGTCTTCCTCTTCTTCGCCGAAGGTTTCGATGGCTGCATATTCTTCGCAGGTCAGCACCTTGGCGTCAGTAATCTTGTCAAGAGTTTCCTTCTTGAGTTCGGCGGCTTCCTGGCCTTCCAATTCGCCGGTGGTTCCGAGCGGGTCGGTGAGCGAGCCGAAGACTTCGGCGAGGTTAGCAGGAATCGAGCCAATCGCTTCTAGGAACGCGCCCTTGATATCGGGAGCACCGCCTTCTTCCTCTTCTTCGGCGGGGCATTCGTCGATGCCTACGATAAGCGGCTTTTCTTCTGCGGGAGCCTCGGCAGGAGCGGCTTCGGCAACAACTTCAGCGGATTCAGCAGGTGCTGCGGCACTATCAGCAACCACGGCGCTATCCGTTGCAGCGGAATCAGCAGCAGCAACTTCGGCAACTGCAGAATCAGCCTTTGCACTGTCAGCAGCAGCGGCAGCTTGTTCCGGTGCGGGTTCTTCAGCCTTCGGTTCTTCAACGGGTTCCGCGGCCTTGCCATCTGCAGGAGCCTCGGCATTCTCCCCCACCATCGAATACAGCGAGTTCATGGTACCGATAACGGCTTCCTTGGCCAAGAGGCCCGTGAACAGGGACACAGAGGCCGGCCAGTTTTCCTTCTCGACACCGAACGGTTCGAACACCGGCGTAATCGCCTTACCGATGGTAGAAAGCAGGCTGTTTTCGGAGTCACCGTTTCCGGCAGTAAATTCATTAGCCTTCACCACCTTAGATTCATCGACCACAAAGCCTTCGGGGAGAGCGACATTTTCTGCTTCGCCTTCCTCGTTTTCCTTGACCATCTGGTAGCCTTCTTCAGACTTGACGATTTCGGTCTCAGTGCCGTTCACATTGACATACATCTTCTCGACAATGCCGAAGCTATTGAGGAAGCCGAGCACGGCAACTGCAACAGTAATCACCTTACCGGCACGCCAGATGTAGTCGCGCAGGCGCTGCCAGCAGTGGATCATCAAGGACTTGAACTTGGGCAAATGATACGGCGGAAGTTCCATCACAAAGTTGCTGGCCTGCCCCTGGAATAGGGACTTCTTCAAGAAGAGACCGTAGGCAACGGCGAACAGAACGCCAGCGAGGTAAAGCAGGAACACGACCGTGCCCGCCATCTTGCCAAAGAATGCCGCCGCAAACAGCGCATACACCGGAAGGCGAGCACCGCAACTCATGAACGGCACCAGGAAGATGGTGAGGAAGCGTTCACGCTTGGATTCCAGCACGCGGGAGCCCATAATGCCCGGCACACCGCAACCGAAGCCCACCATCATCGGCACGAAGGCACGACCCGGGAGCCCGAGGAATCTCATGAAGCGGTCGGCAACGAATGCCGCACGAGCCATGTAACCCGAGTCTTCCAAGAACGAAAGGCAAAGGAACATGAAGAAGATGACCGGGATGAAGGTCGAAACCGTCTGGATACCGGCACCGATACCGTCGGCGAGAATTGCCGTGACAAACGACGGGCAACCAAGCACATCGCCCAGCACGTAGCCGAGGCCATCCACGAAAATCGCACCGAACAGCACGTCAAAGAAATCAATGAATGCAGAACCGATCGTCACCGCAATCCAGAACACCAGATACATGATGACCAAGAAAATCGGGAGTGCAGCCCAGCGGTTCAAAAGAACTGCGTCAAGTTTGTCCGAGAATGTCTTTTTGGCGCGTGCAGAAACAATCGCCTTCCCCGCCACTTCGTGCGCAATGGAATAGCGGTTTTCGGCCATCGCGAATTCCGGCTCTTCGCCCAGAATCTTCACGACTTCGGCCTTGTCGAGCTTTACGCCAGCTTCGGCAAACTTGTCCGCATAGCTCTTTTCATTACCCAAGTACATGAGCGAAACCCAGCGAGCTTCCGCATCCAAAAGCTTTGCGACCGGAGCTACCTTCGGTTCCAACACCTTCACGGCTTCTTCGACCTTGTCGCCGTAAACCATCTGCTTCGGAAGCGGCATCGGGCTCGCAAGCACGTGGCCCATCTGGCTAATAAAGTTAGTGACGCTCTTTTCGCTCACCGCAGAAAGCGGAATGCACGGCACGCCGTAGAAATCAGAAAGTTCGTCGAGATCCAGCTGGATTCCGCGATTCTCGGCAATGTCCATCATGTTGACAGCAATCACCATCGGAATCTTCATGTCGGCAAGCTGGCTCGTAAGGAACAGGTTGCGTTCCAGGTTCGTCGCATCTACAATGTTAATAATCAGGCTCGCTTCGCGGCTGAGCAAGTAGTCGACAGCAGCGCGTTCGTCTTCGGCATTTGCGAACAAGGCGTAAGTACCCGGAAGGTCCACCAGGCGAATCTGGCGGTCGCCCAGTTCAAAGTACCCTTCCTTCTTTTCGACCGTCACGCCGGGCCAGTTACCCACATGCTGGCGGGCACCCGTAAGCGCGTTAAAGAGAGCCGTCTTACCGCAGTTCGGGTTACCGGCAATCGCAATCGTCAAAAGTTTTCTTGCGGCCATTATACCCTCCTCAGTTTAAGAACGTTTGCTTCTTCCTTGCGCAGCGAAAGCCTGTACGAAAGCACCGCCACTTCAATCGGGTCGCCGAGCGGGGCCGCCTGCAAGACTTCAATCTGCACGCCACGCACAAGGCCCATCGAAAGGAGTTTGGACTTGTAAGCGGAATCGCCTTCGTTATAGCCGACGATTTCCACCTTGTCGCCCTTCTTGAGTTCCGAGAACTTGGGCTCGGTACTCCACTTTTTTGTTTGCGACTTGCCGCCGCAACCACAATTACAGCTCATGTTACTTTTCACCTGTTTTTTTGCCGTTTTTCGCGGCGGGTTTTAATTTTTTAGCCGACGAAATCGCGTCCGTCGGCTTCACAAAATCTTCAATCTTACCGAGAGTTTCTGCCGAAAGAATGTGTTCCATACTGCAAGCATCCTTGTCAGCAATCGCCTCGGAAACGCCGAGCTTGATCAAGAAGCCCTTCAAAAGAATATGGCGGTTAAGAATCATAGATGCGACGCGCTCGCCCTCTTCGGTGAGTTCCACGCCGCTGTAGGGTTCCTGCCTCACAAGGCCCATCTTCTTGAGTTCCACCATCGCCTTTGCGACCGACGGCATCTTCACGGCGAGGGCCGCGGCAATGTCCTTGACGCGGGCAAGCCCATTCGCAAGGCGCAACATGTGCACCATTTCCAGATAGTCTTCGAGACTCTGCGTTAATTTTGTATGGTCCATATCAACTAGCCTTATTTAGACGAGGCTAATATAGTTTAATAAAACTAATTAGGCAAGGCTAAAAATATTACAACAGCCATACTTTTTTAGACAAATCTAACTTTGAAACGGAAAATTTACACTATTTTAGCGTTTTTGCTCTTGTTTTTGCAGTTAGATTTATCTAACTTATAGTTAGACAAGTCTAATTCTGATTGTTGCCATAGCTTTTAGACCCGGGCTTGTCTGGTTGAAGCAAAAATCCAATTCCCTCCTTGTGTCTCTTTGGGGAACGATTGCGCCCCCGCTCAAGTAGCTCTGAGCAGGGGCGTTTTTCGTTAAACCTAAGGGTTTCCCGTATTTTCGGCGGAATATGAACTTTTTATTCAAAAACCGCCATTTTTACATTGCATTTTTGGCAGTTTTTGTATTTTTTTCTTTTTCGGGCGCCAACCCGTTCTACTGCGACACCCTCGAAAAACGATTTCATGTTCAGCTTTCAAGTCCGTCATGTTCTTCGCCTCGCAGTTGGAAAATACTATCATTTTTTAGATGAAAGTCAAGAGTGATGAGACTACACGAAAAAAAATCAAGTTTTACAGCAATCTAGCATTCCCTTCATTAATTTCTTAGAACTCACGTCCCATAAGATAATCGTTTTCAAATTTTTTACCGTTGACGGAGTTCGTCCATATTCACTCTTATCAATCTTGTAAAAGGTACTAAGAATACCGATAGAAATATCTGGAGGATTTAACCCTTTCCTTTCATTTAGCACACAACATTTTTCGTTATTTAACTTTTGACGCTTTAAGAAATACACCAAAAGCGATTCGGTCCTCTCTAAGGCTGAATTTTTCAGATTCTTGCTAGTTTTTCTCTTTCCACCAACAATTTTTCCGATCCAGCATTTGCGATACTTCGGCATAAGCTCGTCTTTTTTATGTTTCGAATCAAAAAAACGATACACACCTCTTCCCGTTATACCACAATACTGCGGTACACAATATTTTACGCTAGGATTTGATTTTCTTTTTCCGACCCACAAATAGACAATATTACTCTTTCTTTTCGGCAAATCTTTCTCTTTGTAAGGGCCATACCATTTAATCTTATAAACCTTCGCAAGAGACGCCATTACTTATTCCCGTACAAAAAAGCCAGTTTTTTTCTAAGATTCAATATGGCTCCTTTTTTACGGAATACAACAGACCCTTTCGGCAAACAGTTTTCTTTTTCCAATACATGAGCAATTTCTGCCAAGGAACGATTCCACGCAAAAGAACGCTTTGGCTCAGGCTCGTTTTCGATTGTTTCACCTCTCAAAAGGCGTTCTTTTAATATTGCTCTAACAAGTTCGGGTTTTCTTTGGAGCAAAAGATCTATCTGTTCTTCTGCCCAAGCATCAGGATCATCAACTTCAATAAATCCCTCATCAACCAAGTCTATTTCCTCAATTTCACCAGGGAACAGAGTTGTATGTTCGTACTTTTCTTTCGATGGCTCACTATTGGCATCATAGATAATATAATCGCTTTTAGCAAAATCTGAGCCATCTGGAATGTATATAATTTCCCATTGTAAATATGGCAAATGTGCATCTATCGAATTGGGGTAAATGACATCTATTCCTGCATGTTTATTCACGGACTTATCTTGCTTATTTCTTTTCATTCCTCTTCCATCCAATGATTCCTTAGAGTTCCAACCGTCGCATCTTCTCTCTTTTTTCGGCAATCTCTCTTCACCAATTTCACGCTTCCCTCCGGTAGCCCAAATAATTTTTTTATTACAGATGCAGCAGTTTTCAACGACGCATCACTCTTAAGCACATTATTTCTTTTTGCCATAAAGCCATCCTTCCCGAACCAAATCGTTATAAAATACATTCGTCATGTGGTTCGAATGTTCACAGCGAATAAAAGAATGCTATAAATTAGAGTTTCTCCTTTTTTTCCATCAAATCGGCAAATTGTTTCCAAGTCAAATCACGTGTCGATGTGGATTTCCCTTTGGCAAACCATTGGATGCTGCCTCTAGAAAACTGCAGGGTTCCTAATACAGACTTTCCACATTTCACTTGGAACGTATTCTTCGCTTTGCTTAGCGGTATAGAGAACAAATCTGCATAAACATTGTAGGTCTTTTGATGCTTATCATTCTTCTTCATAAAATACTCCGATAACAAATTCTTGTTAATCTTTTACGCAACGAATATTACACGCAAATTCATAATGATTCCAACCTTCTGAAGCACTATTCCCCAAAAGTATGATTCGCCCACCAACACCATTTTCGTAAGGTATTTCTTCTGTAGAAGTCCAAAAATAGTCATAAGAATTTGTAGTAAATTTAGATTCCCAATAATAACCTGTTAACAACATCGTGAAACCATATGAATCTATTCCATTCTCAGTAGCCCATCCTTCAGAAGTCCACCCATTAGTCGATTTCAGCACTATTCCTGCATTAGATTTACCCCCTATAGAAGTAAATAACGCATTCCATTCCGTAGTGTCTGGCAAATGCCAATTGGGAGGGCAAGCATTTTGTGCAGAATGCCAATCGTAAAGTCTGCCATACTTTGTACAATTGTCCGGCTCATTTTCATAGCACAAACTTCCATATTTTTCATAATTCAAGTTTTCTGCCATCCAAACTTGAGTACCTATGGTTGTGGTTCGATATGTTTTTTCATCCCTAGAATCGGTCATTGTACCTAAATTTTTTTCCTTATCAAAAAACCATTTTCCTGTTTGTTCACATCGATAATAAGACAACTGCCCTATAGGCTTATATTCGCTTCCCAACACATAACTTACGCACCCTTTTTTTAAGACAACTTCTAAGTTAGTAGCAGCTCTAAATGTATCCGCATCACATACATAATTATTTGTTAAATTAATTCTACCATTTACAATCGTCCCATCTTCTGTACACTTCATTTCATATGTATCATACTCTAAAGTGCTAGCCACAATCCATTCATTTGTTCTGCAAATGAAATAAATATCATCATATTTCTCAATTTCATCGTTCCGTTCTTGAGTACAGAGTCCTATTGTTACTTCCCTATCTGAGACAGCAATCCAATTTATTCCATCATAGGCATAATATGTGTCAGATACATCCCCCTTCTTTATTTCTCCAATTTTCCCATTTGTCCATTCATACGTATCTTTCTCAATATCAGAAGCAACAACCCAAGCGCCACTTTTGCAGATATAGCGTTCTCGCGTATTATACTTTGTACTTTTTTCATTCTGTGCTGCAAGAACTTCGCCTTTGCGATTATCGGAACAAGCACCTAAGCCATAATTCGCATACCAGAAATTACGGATATACTTTTCAAAATCGGGAACATCGCCCAAATTCCATCCTTGAATGTATTTTCGGATATTCGCCTGTTCGCCGGAAAGGTCGGCACTTGCAGCCCAATCCGCAATTTTGGTCTTGGTTGCGTCATCGTCCCACTTGCCGTCCTTCTCAATGTCGGTCGCGAAGTTGGTAAGGAGTTCCGTAAGGTCAGCCTCGCTTCTGTTTCCAAGCATAAGCACGCTAATGGCGAGCAACGCCGCATTTTCGTCACCTTCACTGAAAATATCAAGGTCTTCCGAGTTTGCAAAATCACCTTCAATACCGAACGCCTTGAAGATTTCCATTTCCGCCTGTTTTTTTGCTTTTTCCACACTAAGTCCTGTTCCGACCAAATACAGCGCGCGTTCATATTCCAGATGGGTGAGCAAGTTGATGTTCACCTTCTTGCGGTCGCTCAAGTCAGTCAGCGCATTCAGCGTAATTGTTCCACTGGATTTATTGCCACTCGTTTCCTTACGATAGTAGCCGCTTGCCTCTAGAATGGCATATTGCGATGCGAGAGTCACACTGGATATTGCGAATTCGCCCTTATCATTCGAAATTTTTCCTTTGAAACTTTTGCCAGTCTGGACGAGCGTCTTTCCATCAAGTTCCTGCACGGTCACGCTAGAACCATTCACAAAAGGTCCCTTCTGCGACACGCCACTGATTGACTTATCCTTGATGGCAACGTTCTCTTTATTTTCCGAAGTGTCCTTAGCAACGCTGCTACTTGAGCGTAACGAGTCCGCCGCTACAGAGGAATTACTCGCATCATCTTTCTTAGAAGAACTGCTATCGCCTTTTGCACTGGACGAGCTGCCAGTTTTTTCTTTCGCACCCGAAGAACTGGAAACTTTGTCGGATTTCTTGGAACTGGAACTTTGGCTCTCGTTATCTTCGACAGGATTCCATTCCCCGTCTTGGCAGACATAGTCGGTCTTCTTATCCTTGACAAAGACCGTATCGCCTTCCATGTCATCGGTGCAATCGCCCAAATTGTATATGGAAGAAACGACTTCCACTTTTTCGCGTGGATTGCCGGCACCGCTGCCAGAATCATCGCCACATGCGGCGAGAATAGCGAGCATCGAACCCGTCAGGACCAAGCCCATTCGGGAAAACTTTTGAAGCGAATCAGCCTGCTTTTTCATAGTGCTTCCCTTTGACCGACATCTTTCGGCAAGCCTCAGATTGCACTATCGTAACGACCCCGCTTATGTTTTGAATTTGTACTAAACAAAAAAGCGTGAGCCGTTGTCAGTGCATTTCCACTTGAGGCTCTGGAAAACCTATCTCCGAAAAGCACAAACGACCCACGCCCATTGGGGCGTGAGCATTTGCAACTTATTCCCGGAGTTTTGAAATTTTCCAGATTTCCAAGTGGAGAACAAGAGCAACGCTCAAACTATGTCAAATCGGTTTATTCTATAAACACCTCTTTAAAATTCTACTAATATAAATATATCTCAAAATTCAGGGCAAAGATGACTCGTCACCTCTGAAAATGTCGAATAAGCCCCTAAATTTGCAAAAAATCACTGTTTTTCAGGGAATCTCCCATATTCCAATCTGGATTAGAGTGGGAAGTCGTTTTTTTTAGTGAAAAAGGTGGTATAACACCACCTTTACGCACTAAACAGACGGCGTGATAAACACGTGCCAGGAGCCGTCCTCTTTCCCTCGCTCGACATAGTGTTTGTCAAGAAGATGCTGGACAAGTTTATCGACAGCTGATTTCTGTATGCCGAGTTTTCTCTGGATTTCAGCAATCGTCAGCACCGGTTCGCTCTGCATCATATCAAGTATTTTACCGTAGTTCGGTGTGCGAAACTCAATGCATTCTCCATCATACCACCAGATGTTTTCGCCGCGCCTTGTGAGAAACTGAACATCGGCATCAATTTCTTGCGCAACCATGTTACGGAAATACTTGAGGAACGGGGCAATCGCTCGCAACGAAGCCCTCGCACCAGAACTAGGCGCAGATCCCACCTTCAAATCGGCGGCATGCAAAGCCTCCAGATATTCGTCCTTCTTTCGACTACGGACTACAACCATGGGAATATCGTGTTTCGCCAA
>JAEEGH010018689.1_pt1 | contig 14621 bp, 16 predicted proteins | sample 9134181 | NCBI WGS metagenome assembly JAEEGH01 (sample SAMN16246544, study PRJNA631951) | gut metagenome | biome: gut microbiome; feature: rumen; material: DP-attached | host: Bos | place: Iran: Karaj | collected 2018-10 | reverse complement strand
GCAGGCTGCTATTGATAATGGGCTGGATTATTTTGAACAAGAAGGCGAAGCGGCTTTCTATGGGCCAAAGATTGATTTTATGGCGGAAGATGCCATTGGTCGTGAGCACCAACTGGCGACGATTCAGCTAGATTTTGTGCAACCAGAGCGTTTTGAGCTTGAGTTTGTGAATGAAAAAGGTGAGAAAGAACGTCCAGTAATGATTCACCACGCCACCCTTGGTTCAATCGAACGCTTCTTGTCAGTTTATATTGAACACACTGGTGGTTGGTTCCCATTCTGGTGTGCTCCAGAGCAAGTTCGTATCGTGACGGTAAATGATAAAGTCTCAGATTATGTTTCTAAGATTGCAAACATCTTGGATGGTATCGTGCTTGAGAAACCACTTAAGTATAATGAACTTCGCTATACCGTGGACGATTCGGCTGATTCGCTAGGGAAGAAGATTAAAAGAGCTACTGACTTTAAGATTCCAGTTCTTATTATTGTTGGACCAAAAGACGCCGAGGAAGGTATCGTTTCGCTTCGTCTTCGCGATAAGGAAGAGAAGATTAAACTTGCCAAACTCGCAGATTACCTATGCAAACTGTAATTATTCTTGGGCCGACAGGGTCGGGCAAGACTGGGGTTTCGATAGAAATTGCCAAGGCGATTGATGGTGAGATTATTTCGGCTGATTCGCGAGCGATTTATAAGGGGATGGATATTGGCACGGCCAAACCTACTAAAGAGGAGATGCAGGGTATTCCTCACTATGGTTTAGATTTGGTGAAGCCGGGGGAGCGTTTTACGGTGGCCGATTGGAAAGAGTATACTGAGGAGAAAATTAAGGATATTGAGTTACGTGGTAAGGTGCCGATGATTGTAGGTGGCACTGGCCTTTACATTGATGCTTTGATTTATGATTATCAGTTTAAAGGTCCGACCGGTGAGAAAATTGGCGACCTTGAGCAAAAAACTTGTTCTGATAGGAATGAAATCAAAGGAGACTATTTAATTATTGGTATCGATTGGCCGACCGAAGAGCTTCGAGCACGTTTAAAAAAGCGAATTGACTTAATGTTTAGGGATGAGTTATACGACGAGACCAGAAAACTTGTTCAAGACTATGGTTGGGATAATCAAGCGATGAAGAGTGATATTTACGAATATGCTTGGAAATATTTGCAGGGTGAAATGACTGAAGCCGAAGCCAAAGAAAAATGCTTTTTCGAAGATTATCACCTCGCTAAGCGCCAGCTTACTTGGTTTAAACGGAACAAAGATATTAATTGGATGCCTTTAGAACAAGTTTATTCGTTCGTGATAAATAAATTTAAGTGATTACTTAAAAACGTGCTACAATTATATACAAGATGAGTAAAGAAAATAGCACGCCTACTGAAAAATTATTTGGCAGCAAAACTCGTGCCAAACTCTTGAAACTATTTTTTGAAAACCCGGAGAAATCTTTTTATGTTCGTGAGATGACGCGGGTGATTGACGAACAGATTAACTCTGTGCGTCGGGAGCTTTTGAATCTCGAAAGTATTGGTGTGATCAAAAATGAGACTTTTGATAATAAAGTTTATTACTCAGCTAATGCCAAACATCCATTCGCGAGACCACTAGCCGATATTTTCTCGAAAAAAATTGATACAACTCGTGAAAAAGATGTGCGCGAGACTACGTGGGAAGAATACTGCCGTCCAGTGAAGAATTATTTGAAAGGCCTTATTGTGACAAACCGTTTGCCAGGGCAGGATGGAATTGACCTTTTGATTATTGGTAATGATAAGACCAAAAAATTAACACGTTGGGCAGAGATTATCGAGAAGAAACAGGGTAAGCCAATTAATTATGTAATTATGTCGGCGGATGATTTCTCTTACCGAAAGAGCGTCAAAGACCGTTTTGTTGAAGACGTGCTCGAGATGGAAATTACTGAGATTATTGATCCAGATAAAATTATCAAAGAATAGGAGACAAAATGTTTGAGATTGAAAGTAAGAATCAAGATGAAATAATTATCACCACTAAAAAAACGACGATTAAGTTTAATGTGAGTAGTGAAACTATTGAAGCTGGTTTAGCGATTGGTAAGATTAAGGGGCCAGGTGAGTTTGAAATTGGTGATGCGACGATTAGGGGGATTTTGACGGTAAGTGGTAAAACGATTTATGATGTTGAAATCGGTGGGGTGCACGTAGGAATTCTGGGTGGTATCGAAGAGAATTTGGATGATATTGTAGCTGATATTCTCTGTACTTCTTCGATTCGCGCGATTCGTGAGATCGAGCCGAAATTGATTATTTCGATGGGGAACGTCGATGCTATGGTTTCTGAGCTCAAGCTTTCCGCTCGTTCTGAGAAGAAGCTGAAAGTTAAATCCCTTGATACGCTCCCAACTACTAAAGAAGTAGTGGTGCTGAGCTAATGAATAGTAATATATTATATATACTGTTTATTCTTGTAATTGTAGTTTTTTCGGTGATTTTACACGAGTTGGCGCACGGTGTGACTGCTTACTTTTTAGGTGATCATACCGCTAAGGATGCTGGCCGGTTGACGTTTAATCCGATTAAACATATTGATCCATTTATGTCTATCATCGTGCCGGTGATGCTTTATATCTTAAAAGCACCAGTATTTGGTGGGGCTAAACCGGTGCCAATCAATTATCATAACTTAAAATGGCGCGAGTTGGGGATGGCGCTTACGGCACTGGCTGGACCACTAACGAATTTTCTTTTGGCGTTTATTGCTTTTTTGATTGGTCATTTTACTAGATTACTCTATGGCGCGGGCGGGGAATTACTAGAATTTATCTTTTCTGAGTTGGTGTTCGTGAATCTAGGTTTTATGATATTTAATTTAATTCCGATCCCGCCGCTAGATGGTTCGCGCATTCTTTATGCGATTTCACCAGATGTGGTGCGGAATTTTTTGGCGTCGATTGAATCGATTGGCTTTATTTTAGTTTACATTCTGATACTGCTGTTTGGCGAGGTTTTTTCTGGAATCATGATTGGTGGAATGGAAGGTATTTTACAATTCTTTTACTATCTGGTACAATGGAATTAGCCCTACCGGCAGCATGATTTTCCTGAATAATCATGTTTTAGGGATTTCGTGGCTTACGTCCGTGGATGTATCGCATAAGATTTTACCCACCTTGTATATATTACGGGGAAAACAGGCCGGCAGGGTTCCTTAAACAAAGAGTGGGCATGAAACAAAGAATCCGTGTAGTGGGCATTATTAGAAAAGAGGATGGGGTATTAATTTTGAAACGTAACCGAGGCCGTTCTGACGCCCCGGTTTTTTGGGAGCTTCCTACTGGTAAGATTAAATTTGGCGAACAACCGGAAGAGGCGATGGCCCGTTCGCTCTCTGAGTATACAGGCTACCGGGCGAGTTCGATTAAACTGCGAGACGTGATTACGTTTTTGAATTTAGAAGGCTCTAGTCGCCTCAGTAACCTGTATATTGTTTACGATGTGGAGGTGATTGGTAACGCTCAACCAGAGCCACGCGACAGATATATCGGTTATAAGTTTATCAAGGATTTCACTAATACCAATGTTCACTTGAATGAGGCAAGCCTTTCGGTCTTTGAGATCATGGAAAATAAGGTGAACAACACACATATTTCCTCTCGTGGAGCCGCTAACTCCGTTAGTATTTATGTCGATGGGGCTTCGCGGGGGAATCCTGGTCCTTCAGGGGTGGGGTATTATGTGGTTGACGTCGATGGGAAGGTCCTTGAGCGGGGAGGGAAGTTTATCGGTTTTGCTACCTCTAGAGTGGCAGAGTACTATGCGATGAAGAATGGCGTGGAACTTGCCGTTTCAATGGGATTAAAGTCAGTACATTTCTTCTCTGATAGCTTGATGGTAGTGAACCAATTAAATGGGGTTTTCTCGATTAAAAACCCGGATATTATTCCGATTTATCATGCAATTTCAAAACTTCTGGATAATTTTGAGAGCGTGTCATTTACGCATTTGCCACGCTCTGAGAATTTAATTGCTGATTCCGAGGCAAACCAGGCGATTAATAGCATTTTACAGAGGTAGAAAGAGCTTATAGCATTGACTTTTAGCATAACCTGTGATATAATAAGAGGATATGGTACAGCACCAAAAAACATCTAAAGATAGCGTAATTGGCTCGACAGAGCTGATTGAAGTTGCCGGCATCAAAAAAGTGCCAGCAAAAGTGGATACTGGGGCTGATACTTCGGCGATTTGGGCTTCAAATATTGATATGGAAAAAGACGGTACGCTGGTTTTTTGTCTGTTTGGGCCGAAATCTTCATTTTATACTGGGGAAGTCTTGAAAACCTCGGATTATTTGGTGAGGACAGTCCGTTCTTCGCATGGCGATGTTCAGATTCGCTACCGAGTGAAGTTGCCAGTGGTGATTAACGGGGAAGCTTTTTCTACTACTTTTACTCTGGCTAATCGTACACGTAACCATTTTCCAGTTTTGATTGGTCGCCACACGCTTGAGGGGAAGTTTTTAGTTGATGTTTCAAAGTCGTGTGTGGAGCGTCCAGCAGCCAAGAAATCGGTGCGTTTGAATCAAGAATTAAGAGAGAATCCTTATGAATTTCATCAGAAATATTTAAAAAATCAGGAGAAAAAAGCATGAAACTAGCTATTTTATCAAATGGGCCAGGGAATTATTCCACAAAGCGTTTAGTGGAAGAGGCCAAAAATCGTGGGCACGATGTCCGTGTGATTAAGTATAAAAACTGTTATTTGTCTCTTGACGATAAACATCCAGACGTCTACTATGGGGGCGAAAAGTTGAAAGGTTTTGATGCAATTTTGCCACGTATCTCTAATAATATGACTCGTTACGGCTGTGCTGTGGTGCGTCAATTTGAGATGCAGGGAGTTTGGACTTCGGCTTCTTCGGTGGCGATTACGCGGGCGCGTGATAAACTGCGTGCCGCCCAAATTTTGGCTAAGTATGATATTGATACGCCGAAGACTTTGGTATCGAGGAATACCTCTGATATTGATGATTTGCTTGAACAGATTGGCTTACCGGTGATTATTAAGCTGGCTACTGGTACGCACGGTAACGGGGTGATTTTAGCAGATACGCGCAAGGCGGCAAAATCAGCGTTGCAGGCGTTTTACCTCTATAATGAAGATGGCACGAACATTTTGTTGCAGGAGTTTATTAAAGAGTCAGCTGGTACTGACATCCGTGCGTTTGTGGTAGGGAATAAGGTGGTGGCAGCGATGCAAAGAGCTTCTCTTGATGATGATTTTCGTTCAAACCTTCACCAAGGTGGTCAAGGTACTCCAGTAAAATTGACGGCTGAAGAAAAGAAGATTGCCTTAAGGGCTGCAAAGGCGATGGGTCTTCATATCTGCGGTGTTGATCTGATGCGTTCTGCCCGTGGACCGTTGGTGCTTGAGGTGAATGCTTCACCTGGATTTGGTATTGAAAAGGTGACCGGCAAAGACGTGGCTTCGAAGATTATAGAGTATATTGAGCTAAATGCTCCTCGTCACAATGGCAAAGACAGGGTAGGAGCCTAGAATTATCTCTAGCTTTATGGTATAATGGTGGGGAGCCAGCAAGGCAATCGCTTGGAAACACCCAAGAGGAAAGTCCGGGCAACATAGAGCAAGGTAGTCGCTAACGGCGACCGTCCGTAAGGATAGGGAAAGTACCACAGAAACGATACTGCCCTTCACGGGGTGATGGTGAAAAGAGTGGGGTAAGAGCCCACAGCATCTCGCAGTGATACGAGGTGGCGGCAAACCCTACCTGTTGCAAGGAGTGCTATCAGCTTTTGCTCGAAGACGCACGCTCACCGCTCGAATGCTATAGCAATGTAGTATCTAGATAGATGATTGCCAACTATATATTATATATAGTGACAAAACCCGGCTTATCAATGGCTCATATCAAAAACCCACCCGAAAGGGTGGGATTTTGGATGGGGGTGTGGTATTATAATAGTATAAGCATAAAAGGAGAAGTTAAAATGGAACGAGATTCATTCCTAGCCGGAGAGCAAGGTCCAGGGCAGGATAGTGGTGAAGGAAATGCACCAGAATTTCAGACTTTTGAGGAACATATGGAAGAGATTGGGGCATCAGAACCTGCTGCTGTTGTAGAGGAAGAGAATGGTGGTGACGGAGCGGAAAAAGATGGCGGGAACGAGAAACTAGAAACAATGCGAAGAAACTATGTGAATGCATTAACTCTTGGGGCCGTAAACAAAATGTGGGATGTTTACCATATGGTGAATAGGGCCGAAATGATAAGTGAAGGAAGCGAAGAGGAAATAGATGCAGAAGATAAGGCTGTTGAGTTAATTGAAGGATATTGGGACCGGCGAGTTTTTGGAGGTAAAACCGAGGATGGTGCGGATCGTACAATTAAGGGGGTTAGGCAAGATGGAACAGGGTACGAAGCCGATTATTATGGTGGCTTTTTGATTGATGAGAGAATTGTCAAAATTGCTTACAAAGCAGGGGCGGCATTATTTGCCGGCTCAGAGGAAGGAATGAAAAAAGCTGCGCATATGGATCTAGAATATGGTGAGGGGATGACTGTAAAATCAAAAGATAGTAAACTTTCGGGTACTTTTGTTAATATTAATTATCTTAAAAGCTCAAAACAGGCTCGCTTGGTACAACTTGGTGCTAGAGCAATGCGTAAAGCGTTACCGGAAGCCGTGAGAAAACAAGTTCAATTGATTAGGCCAGAGATTTAATTAATTATCTGCAACTAAAAATCCACCTTTCCAGGTGGATTTTTTATTCAAGCAAATTAATTATTTGCTCGTTTTTTCGCTTTTGGCTTTTGGCGATTCAATCAAACCTTTTTTCTTCAGAGTGCGAAGGGCAGAAGTCGAGACATTGCACTTCACTTTTTGGCCGTTGATGACCAAAGTTCTCTTAGATACATTCGGTTTGAAAACTTTTCGTGTATGGCGTTGAGAGAATGACACATTGTGACCATACATTTTGCCTTTTCCGGTAACTTCACAAATTGCCATGTTATTTCTCCTTCACCGTGTTAACGATTGCTTTGAATGCTTCAGGATTGTTTACAGCAAGATCAGCTAAAACTTTGCGATCGAGATTGATGTTCTTAGCTTTCATACCGGCAATTAATTGTGAGTAGGAAAGACCAAGTTCTCTTGAAGCATTATTGATGCGGGTAATCCAAAGAGCGCGTAGATCGCGTTTGCGACTTCTGCGATCACGATAGCTATATCGTAATGCCTTGATAACACCTTGTTTACCCAAACGAAAACTGCGGGTGCGGGCATGTTGCATGCCTTTTGCAGATTTCAAAATTTTCTTATGTTTGGCCATTGCGGCCACACCACGTTTTACTCTCATGATTAAACCCCTAATGCAGTCTTAACGTTTTTCTTGATCTTGCCATTGATGGCGGCAGCAGTTTTCATGTTGCGCTTTCTGGCTTTGCTTTTTTTGGCGAGAATGTGATTCCCGTAGGCGCGCTCACGCGTAATTTTACCAGAACCGGTAATCTTGATGCGCTTGGCGGTGCCTTTATGCGTCTTTAGTTTTGGCATAGGTTTTCCTTTAGTTATAGTTAATATTGCGCAGGCTTCAACCTGCATCAATGTGCGACCAGGGAACCGTGGAAGTAGGAAATTACTTCTTCCGTATTCCGACTGATAGGTTACGTCCGTTGAATTGCGACTTACCCTCGAGAACGATGTCGTCACCGATTAGCCCAAGCACTTTGTCTAAAAGTTCCGTACCAATCTCTTTGTGCGCCATTTCGCGACCTTTGAAAACTATCATAATTTTCACACGGTCACCATCATCTAGGAATTCGCGCATTTTGCGGACTTTGATGCTCAGGTCGTTATCTGAAATCTTGAGGCCAATTTTCATTTGCTTTAGCTCGGACTGCTTTTCCCGGGCTTTCTTGCGATTTTTGGCTTCTTCTTTCATCTTTTGATACTGGAATTTGCCCCAGTCAATGATTTTAACGACCGGTGGATTGGCGTTAGCGGCAATTTCCACTAAATCCACTCCTTGGTCTCTCGCGAGAAGTTGGGCTTCGCGACTAGACATAATGCCCAGTTGCTCACCTGATGAACCTATTACGCGTACCTCCGGATAACGAATTTCTCCATTAAGTCGGGTGCGTGACAAATTTTTTATAGTATTCCTTTCTTCTCTTGAATTAACCTGTGATTAATTATACCTCATCTTCTTCGATAAGTCAACGCTTCGGCGAGGTGTTTTGAAAGAATGATATCGGCGCCTTCAAGATCGGCAATGGTCCTGGCGACTTTGATGGTTTTAAAATAAGCCCGAGCTGATAAGTTGAGTCTTTCGGAAGCCTCGGCGAGAAGCTTTTCGGCGGCCGATTCCATGGTAAGAAGGTTCGAGACTTGGAAGCTAGAAAGTGAGCTGTTGTATATTCCATTTTGCTTGTAGCGGGCTTTTTGGCGGGAAATTGCCTCTGTTATAGTATTTTTTACAACATTATGCTCATGGTTAGTGTTGACGATTTTGGCGGTCAATTCTGAGTTTTTGACTTTCTCGACTTCAATGTACATGTCGATACGATCAAGTAAGGGCCCGGAAATTTTCTTGTGGTAGTTCTGAATTTGAGTTTCGGTGCATTTACATTCGTGTGTGGGATCGCCGAGATAACCGCAAGGGCAGGGGTTCATGGTGGCAACTAGCATAAAATCGGCAGGATAGGTAGTTTTCTGGTTGGCACGAGAGATGGTGACTTCTTTATCTTCGAGGGGTTGACGGAGTGATTCTAAGACTGAACGGGGAAATTCTGGTAGTTCATCTAGGAATAAGACGCCTTTATGAGCTAGAGAAATTTCGCCTGGACCGTTTACACCGCCGATGATGGAGGTGGCAGAGGCGGTGTGATGCGGGCTTCTGAATGGTCTTTTCGTCACTACTTCTCCTGTGGTCATGCCAGAGATGGAGTATAGTTTAGTGATTTCAACCATTTCTTCAGGAGTTAAATCAGGGAGTAAATTGGCGGCAGCTTTGGCGAGGAGGGTTTTACCGGCTCCCGGTGGGCCAGATATGAGGATATTATGATGTCCGGCGATGGCAATTTCCATGGCGCGCTTGGCGTTTGTTTGCCCACGAATGTGGTCTAAAAGCGTCTCAGAGGCCATGTTAGCGGTATTTTTTGGATTTTTTACGTCTTGGTTGGTTTTTAGGATTTGACCCTGGTTTTTTAGTTGTAAAAATAAATTAATCAGGGTATCAACACCGTAGATTGTGACGCCTTTAATGAGCGCCGCTTGTGAGAGGTTCTGAATTGGTACGTAGATTTCCTTAAAACCGGCGGTTTTTGCGGTTTCTACGATGTTAATGATACCTTTGACAGGGCGGAGTTCGCCACTTAATGACAACTCGCCGACGAATAGTTTACCTTCGGTGTCGGGCTTGATGAGTTGTCCGGAGAGCATTAAGACTGACAGCGCGATGGGTAGATCGAGGTAGGAACCATCTTTTGAAAGGTCTGCCGGCGCTAAATTGATGGTGACTTTGCGATCCGGGAACGAAAAACCCGAATTCACGATGGCGCTTCGCACACGTTCTTTGGCTTCGTTGATGGTTTTGTTGGCCATGCCTACAATATTGAAAGCTGGTAGCCCACGATTTTTGTCGCCTTCGACTTCCACCAACTTTCCAATGAAGCCGTAGGGCATTGCTGAATGAATTTTACTTGTCATACGGACGGTCCTAACACGAGCCAAAATTTTTTACAACCCTCCACCCAAAATCAACATGCTTGTGCTAGAAAATGAGGCTGAAAATGCTTGTGGAAAACTCGCAAAAAATATACAAAAATTGTTCAAAAAATCTATTGACATTAGCATTTTTTCGCGGTATTATAGAGGTAGCTTCTGAATAAAAAAATTATTCAGAAGGTCAAAACAAAAATTTAGCCAAAATAACTCCACACTCTACTTTGAAGACCGGTTTTCCTCGCAGTTACCGGTCTTCTTCTATGCAAAAGAGACGTTTTGTGATATAATAAAATGCAAGTTGGGGCTGACAAAGCTTAGACGGATCATTAACAAGCATAATGCATATCGACTAAATACCGTAAGTATTAATAAGTGCTAAAAACACTAAGTCTGCGCATGTTTTATACATGCCAGCATATGCCTAATTTAATGTAGGCTGGTTTACGTGTGAGATTCCGTAGCGCGTAAATTATCATACAACGGGACTAAGGCCATTAATGTGGCGAAGAATGGCACGAAAAATTAGCCACGGCAATTGTTAGTTTCGTTTTCTGCAGCTGACAATAAATGCCAAAATTAAAACAGGAAACTAAATATGTAGATTTATGCTCACGTGATAATTCGGACCCGGAGGCAGTATCCGGCAGCTCCACCAATATATGAAAATTACCACCAAAAGGTGGTTTTTTGTTGATTTTTGCGTGTGTTTGTTGTAAAAAACACAACAAAACGAATAAAAAAATTGAACAGAGACAAACAGGGAAGCATATTGTAAAAAACACAACAAAAAATTTGAACAAATCTATTGCATTTTTAAACAGTTTATGCTAAGATGGAATTAGTCGAGATGACTAAAATAAAAACGAAAAATAAACCTTAAAAATATGAAAAACTATTACAAAAAGCTAAAGAAACCATAGTCTTTGGCGGGCGAAAAGGTAATTTCTAGCCATAAATTACACATAGGAATTACCTAGAGCTCCGCCAAAAGCGTAGAGCGCGTTAGTAAATCTTCCACTAGCACCTTAGGGAAACATAAACCAGAGTGAAAGAAAAGACTAACAAGGATCAATGCTTCACCTAGCGTGAAGCGGTCAAACGAAGGGAATAGCGGATACGGGTTGTGGCCAATAGTTGTGAATTTAGCGCCAGATAACCCCCGCTTCCCTCCAAATATACTTGGGGGATTAAACCAGTTATGTTATAATGAAGGTATGAAGTTTAAGAACATCATGCCTTACATAAGTATTATCGGACTCGCAGCCTTAATTCTTGTGCTCAACTTAACATCACCGACGGAAATTGGACCGTTCGGTGTTTTATTATTTTTTACAACATTATATATCATCGTGTTTAGCATCGTAGCCCTAGGGCTTCGAGTCTTTTATCGCTTGGCTTTGAAGCGAAATAGTTTTGGTAGTAAGGACTATTTCTATGCGGCAGTTTTTGCTTTTGGGCCGATTATGCTTTTGATGGCACGGTCTTTTGGCGCAATCAGTATTTGGACGGTGGGATTAATTGCAGTTTTTATATTTTTAGCGGAATTTTTAGTGGCAAAACGCATATAAGTATGATAAAATAAGCATATGGACTATAGTCAGAAAGGTCAAACAAATAGTCAGGCGTTTTTTACCGCTGGGGTTGGTGATACTCCGGTTGAGCAAAATGACACTGGTGAGAGCCTAGATACTTCATCTTGGTCACCAGATTTTGAGTTGCCAGATAATAGTCGCGAGATTGGTGGTAGAGCCATTCAGCTTTCTAAAGAACGGGCTGAAATAGAGGCAGCTTCAAAACAGCTGATGCTGGAAGAAGAATCAAAGAGAGCGATGGACCTTTCGCAACCTCAGATTCCTGTGCCAGAGGCTATACAGAGCACAATACAATATCCTAAAAATGTTCGTGCAGATGACGGAGGTGAACGTATTAGTCGCGCTACTTTTGCTGAAATTGGCAAAGTTGACGCTGAGTTTGATCAGACTCATGATGCCGCAGCTTATAATGATAAAATTAGAGAAATGGGTGAGCAATATACGAAAAATTCATACCCGGATAACCCGTATAACAGAGAGGCAAGCTAATGGGTTCCTGGGTGGCAGTTGTAGTTGTGGTTTTGCTCATTATCACCATTTTAGTGATAGTCTCAATTTCTCGTATCTCTAAACTGAGGAAAGCTAAGAAATATGAGCGTGGCCTTAAGATGGTATCACTTCTTATACATTTACCACCTACGACGGATGATATCGACGGCGGTGGGCGCGATAAACGTGATGTAGCTAACGAAGCCATCTCTAAAGCGCAGGTGATGTATTCTATCTTGGCTTCGACGATTACTAAGGGTTACAAAACTAGGCTTTACGGTCAGAGACATTTTTCCTTTGAGATTATCGCTAAAGATGGTTTTATTAGGTATTATGCTATTGTTCCGGCGGTATTAACAGATGTGGTGAAACAGTCTATTCAGTCTGCTTACCCTACTGCTAGAATTGAGAGAAAAAGGGAAGAAAATATTTTCGCCCCTAATGGTAAGGTGGAAACGGTAGCTGGAGCTGAGTTAACCTTAAATAAAGAGTTTTATTTGCCGATTGCTACTTATGAAGACACTAAGCGTGATGCTTCGATGGCGATTTTGAATGCGCTCTCAAACGTGGGTAAAAATGAGGGTGCCTCTGTACAAATTTTGTTCCGTCCTGCACAAAAAAATTGGTTTACGGCCGGAAAAGAACGTGTTGAAGAAATTCAGAAAGGCAAGAAGACTAAGACTGGCGGAGCGGCCTTTAGCGATATTGCAATGGATTTGATTAAGGCACCTTGGGAAGTGCCAAAAGAGCACGAAAAAAGCGAGGAGACGACGATTTCAACCATTAAGCAGGAAGAAATTCAGGCTATTTCTGGGAAAATGCGCTATCCTGGCTTTGAATCTTTGATTCGGATTGTGGCTAGCTCTGATACTAAACCACGTTCTGATGCAATTCTTGGTGGTATTATTTCGGCTTTCTCGCAGTTTAACTCGCCAGAATTAAACGGTTTTAAGGTGAATCCATTTAAGGATCCTAAGAAGTTAGTGGTGAGCTATACTTTTAGATTTTTCCCGCTTAAGAGTAATAAAAATATTTTAAATAGTGTGGAGCTGGCGTCTATTTTCCATTTGCCAGAGCAGAATGCGATCCCGAATTCTCAGGTTGAAAGGCAACTAGTTAAGCAGGTGGATGGCCCAGCTAAGCTTGTCACCGAAGGGGTGCTACTCGGAACTAATGAGTTTAGAGGCGCCAAGAAGGCGATTTATCTTGACGACGATGACCGGCGTCGACACATGTACGTAATAGGTCAAACTGGTATGGGTAAATCTGTATTCTTGGAGAATATTGCTTTTCAGGATATGTGTGATGGTCGTGGATTTGCCTTTATTGACCCGCATGGTGATGCAGTGGAGGCACTCTTAAAGCGGGTGCCAGAAGAGAGAATTGACGATGTGATTTACTTTGATCCGGCGGATATTGAGCATCCGGTGGGCATGAATATGTTTGAATATACCTCTGAGGACCAGAAGGACTTTATCGTTCAAGAGGGTATTTCCATGCTTCAGTCTTTGTTCGATCCGTCTAACCAAGGGTTCTTCGGCCCGCGCGGCCAACACATGTTCAGAAATGCGGCACTACTTCTGATGTCAGACCCTGCAGGGGCAACGTTTATTGATATTCCGCAGTGCTTTACTGATCCGGAATTCGTGAAATCTAAGCTCAAATATGTTACGGACAAAGCAGTTTATGATTATTGGACTAAAGAATTCCCAGCTTCTCAGAAATCTAACGACGCTGGCGAGGTAATCACTTGGTTCGCGAGTAAATGGGGCCCGTTTATTTCGAACACAATTATGAGAAACACTCTAGGTCAGGTGAAATCAGGCTTTAATATCCGTGAAATTATGGATAATAAGAAAATCTTCCTGGTTAACCTCTCTAAGGGTAGGCTCGGTGATATTAACGCGAATCTTCTTGGTATGATTTTTGTGATGAAGTTCCAGCAAGCCGCTATGTCCCGTCAGGATATTCCAGAGGACCAGCGCCAAGACTTCTGCCTTTATGTAGATGAGTTCCAAAACTTTGCGACGGAATCGTTTGAATCAATCTTAAGCGAAGCTCGTAAATACCGTCTTAACTTGATCGTGGCGAACCAGTTTATGACTCAGTTAACCGAGAAGATTAGGGAGGCTTTGCTTGGTAACGTAGGTACGATTATTTGTGGTCGTGTGGGTGTGACTGACGCTGATTTAATGGTGAAGGCCTTTACACCTACCTTTACCGCTGAGGATCTCACTAAGACGCCAAATCATGCCGCTGTGGCCAAAGTAATGATGTTTGGTATGCCATCGAGTGCCTTTACGATGAACCTACCAGCTCCGATGGGTGAGCCAAACGATGAGTTGATGGATACACTTAAGGTTTACTCGGCTACCAAGTATGCTAAAACACGTGCCGAGGTGGAAAGAGAAATACAAAGTCGTTGGTCGTCTACTGTGAAACCGAAAAAAGACACGACAGAACAATCGGACGGTTTAAGCGATGGTTTTTCTGAAGAAGCAATAGCTGGTCAATCAGAAGCTGACAAGAGTTTCTTAGATAAATGGCTAGCCAAAAATACGCCTAAATCGGTGCCAGAATCGGTCTCAGAAGCGCCAGAACCGCCAAAGGTGGAGCCGGAGCCAGAAGAAGTTGAACCAGCGCCAAATGAGCCAAAATCGGCAGAACCGGAGCCACCAGTAGAGCCAGGACCAGCGCCAACTCCTGAGCCAACTCCTGAGCCAGAACCTACCCCTGAGCCAGAACCAGAAGAAGTCATATTTAAGATAAGATAACCCTTGAATTTTCAGCCTTCTAGGTGTATAATAGGG
>JAEEGH010018684.1_pt1 | contig 14623 bp, 13 predicted proteins | sample 9134181 | NCBI WGS metagenome assembly JAEEGH01 (sample SAMN16246544, study PRJNA631951) | gut metagenome | biome: gut microbiome; feature: rumen; material: DP-attached | host: Bos | place: Iran: Karaj | collected 2018-10 | reverse complement strand
GGCACGATTCCCCGACCTGCCAATCCAGGCCTTCGTCCATTATGGCAATTTCATCGGTGAAACCCTGAAGATCGCGGCCGACCTGAAGGTGCCGAAGGTAACGATGGGCATCATGCTGGGCAAGGCTGTCAAACTGGCTGAAGGCCATCTGGATACCCATAGCCGCAGCGTGGTGATGAACCGCGAATTCCTGAAGCGTGTCGCCGCAGACGCCGGCTGCTCCCAAGCCGTCGAGGAGGCTATCGACCGCCTGACCCTGGCCCGTGAGCTTTGGACGGCTCTTCCGCCCGACGACGCCCGCCGTTTCTTCTCCGCCATCCTCGCCCGCTGCCGTACCGTCTGTGCCGCCGTCTATCCTCCCTCCGCCGGCACGCTGGAGATCATTCTTCTGGACGAATCGGGTTTTTCACTATCTTTGTAAACTATGAAACGCATCATTCTGATTACGGGGGGAGCAAGGTCCGGGAAGAGTACCTACGCGGAGCGCCGGGCACTGGAAGTGGCGGAAGCGGCAGGGCAGGGGCCGGTCTATCTGGCTACGGCCCGCATCTGGGACGAGGAGTTCCGCGAGCGGGTCCGCCGGCACCAGGCGCGCCGCGGTCCGCAGTGGACCAACCTCGAGGAAGAGAAGCAGCTCAGCCGGCACGATCTTGCCGGCCGCGTGGTGCTGGTGGACTGCCTGACGCTCTGGGCCACCAACTTCTTCACGGATCTCGACGGCGATACCGACCGCGCGCTCGAGGCCATCCAGGCCGAGTTAGACGCCTTCACCGCGCAGGAGGCCACCTTCCTCTTCGTCACCAACGAAATTGGCCTGGGCGGCACCTCTGACAATGCGCTTCAGCGCCGCTTCACCGACCTGCAGGGCTGGATGAACCAGTACGTCGCCGCCCGGGCGGACGAAGTCGTTCTGATGGTCAGCGGCATCCCCGTCAAAATCAAATGAATATGCCCCACGAATTTCATATCCGAATTCCCGATCCGGCCCTGCGCCCCGCGCTGCAGGAGAAGATCGATAACCTCACCAAACCCAAGAGCTCGCTGGGCCGCCTGGAGTCACTCGCCCTGCAGGTGGGTCTCATCCAGCAGAGTCTGACCCCCGAACTGCGCCACCCGCAGAACATCGTCTTCGCGGCGGATCACGGCATCGTGGCGGAGGGGGTGAGCATCGCGCCCAAGGAGGTCACCTGGCAGCAGGTCTGCCACTTCACCCATCCGCAGGGTACCGGCGGCGTCAATTTTCTCTGCCGCCAGCACGGCTTTACGCTGAAGGTGGTGGATGTGGGGGTGGATTTTGACCTGCCCAAGGACCGCGGTATCATCGACCGCAAGGTGGCGCGCGGCACGCAGAACTTCCTGCACGGAGCGGCCATGACCCAGGCGCAGTTCGACCGTTGCCTGGAGATCGGCGCCGAGGTAGTTCGCCAGTGCGCGGAGGAAGGCAGCAACGTGCTGAGTTTCGGAGAGATGGGAATCGGCAACACTTCGCCCTCTTCGCTTTGGATGTCTCGCTTCGCCGGCATTCCGCTCCCGGAGTGCGTGGGGGCCGGCAGCGGCCTGGACCGGGCGGGCATCGCGCACAAGCTCGACGTGTTGCAGCGCTCCGTGGACGGCTATGCGGGCGACGGTTCGCCGCGCGACTGGATGCGCTGGTTCGGTGGCTTCGAGATGGTCGCGGCGGTGGGGGCGATGCTGCAGGCAGCCGAGCTGGGCATCGTGATTCTGGTGGACGGCTTTATCATGACCGCCTGCATGCTGGGTGCCGTGCAACTGGCTCCGGGCGTCCGGGAATATGCGGTTTTCGGCCATTGCGGCGACGAGTCTGGCCACCGCAAACTGCTGGATGCACTGGGCGCCCAGCCACTGCTCAGCCTCGGGCTGCGGCTTGGAGAGGGAACCGGCGCCATCTGCGCTTACCCGATTCTGGAATCCGCCGTCCGGATGATCAACGAAATGGACAACTTCCGCGACGCGGAAATCACCAAATACTTCTAACCGATGAGACTGCTGGCCGCCCTGACTTTCTTCACGCGCCTGCCCTTCTGGCGCATCCGCGAGATTCCCGCTGACGCCTTTAAGCGCGTGGTGCCCCTCTGGCCGCTGGTGGGTTGGCTGACGGGGTTCGTGACTGCCCTCACTCTCTGGCTCGCCTCGCAGGCGATGCCCCTCTCGCTGGCCTGGATTCTGGCGCTAACGGTGCGGCTGCTGCTGACCGGCGCGCTCCACGAAGACGGCCTGGCCGATTTCTTTGACGGATTCGGCGGCGGTACCTCCCGCGAGCGGCGGCTGGCCATCATGAAAGACTCGCACATAGGCACTTACGGCGTAATCGGGCTGATCGTCTATTTTGCCCTGATGCTGCAGCTGCCGGGCGTCATCTCGCGAGACACACTGATTCTGCTCGTGCTCTGCGGCGATCCTTTCGCCAAGTGCTGCGCCGCGCAGCTGATCAACCTGCTGCCCTATGCGCGCACCGAGGCGGAGGCCAAAAACAAGACGGTATATGACCGGATGCGGTGGCATGAGGCGCTGCTCTGCGTAGCGGCCGGACTGGTGCCCTCCTGTGTAATGGTTTTCGTATTGCACTGTCTTCCGGTGGCTTTTTGCTGGCTGATGCTTGCTCCGGTGGCCGTTATGTTCCTGCTCGCGCTGGTGATGCGGCGCAAGATTGCCGGCTACACGGGCGACTGCTGCGGCGCCACCTTCCTGCTCTGCGAGCTCTCGCTCTATCTGGCTGTCCTGATTGCTTTTCCTTTCTGGACCTGATATGGAAGTCATCCTGGTTCGCCATACCTCCGTGGATGTTCCGCCCGGCACCTGCTACGGGCAGACCGACGTGCCGCTGAATTCCTCTTTCCCCGAGGAGGCGGCCGCGACGCGTGCTGCGATTGCCGCCCTGGGCGCGCCCGACGCCGTTTTCACCAGCCCGCTCTCGCGCTGCGTGCATCTGGCGGAATTCTGCGGCTACCCCGACGCCGTGCGCGACGCCCGTCTGCTGGAGATGAACTTCGGCGACTGGGAGATGCACCTTTACGATTCCATTGTCGGCCCCGAGGCGGACCGCTGGTACGAGGATTACATCAACACGGCGGTTCCCGGCGGCGAGTCCTTTATGATGCAGTATCTGCGAGTCGGCGCCTTTCTGGACGAACTTCGCCGGAAGCCCTTCCGCCGCGCACTCATCTTTGCCCACGGCGGCGTCTTGGCCTGCGCCGGCATCTACGCCGGCCTCCACACCCCCGCCGACGCCTTCACCCACCTCACGCCCTACGGCGGCCACCTCGCAATTCTACTGTAACGCCCTGCGTCAAGGAAGCATCAATCGCCTCCCATCCGTGCGTTCGGGCGGGGCGCGGGCGGAGAATTGCGCGAGTTGCACAATTATTGCTATATTTGTCGGTTATATTATATTAAGGAGACTGCCGCCGATTGACGGGGAAGGCAGTCGACTGACAAACTGACAACAATAGACAATGGCAAATATTCTCAAGAAACTCTTCGGCAGCAAGGAAGAACGGGACCTGAAGAAGATGACCCCGGCGCTGAACGCCTGCAAGGCCGAGTACGAACAGATTGACAATCTTTCCGACGACGCCCTGCGCGAGGCCTCCGCGGCCCTGCGCAAGATGATTGCCGACTATATCGCTCCGGAAGAGGAGCAGGTGGCCAAGATCAAGGAGCAGCTCTCCGACGTGGAGATCGAGGTGACCCGCAAGGAAAAACTCGCCACCGAGCAGGACGAACTCATCAAGACCATCGACAAGAAGATTGAGGAGATCCTGGAAAAGATCCTCCCGCGGGCCTTCGCCATCATGAAGTCCACCGCCCGCCGCTTTGCCGAGAATCCGACCATCAAGGTCCGGGCCACCGACTTCGACCGCACTCTCTCCGCTTCGCACGATTTCGTGTCGGTGAGCGGCGACTACGCCATCTGGCAGAACAGCTGGATGGCCGGCGGCAACCGCATCACCTGGGACATGGTCCACTACGATGTGCAGCTGATCGGCGGTATCGTCTTGAACTCCGGCAAGATCGCCGAGATGGCCACCGGTGAGGGAAAGACCCTCGTGGCTACGCTCCCGGTCTTCCTGAATGCACTGGCCGGCAAGGGCGTGCATGTGGTCACCGTGAACGACTACCTGGCCAAGCGAGACGCCGAGTGGATGGGCCCGCTCTACATGTTCCACGGCCTGAGCGTGGACTGCATCGACAAGCATGAACCCTCCACCGAGGCCCGCAAGAAGGCCTACCTGGCCGACATCACCTTCGGTACCAACAACGAATTCGGTTTCGACTACCTGCGTGACAACATGGCCATCAGCCCCGAGGACCTGGTGCAGCGCAAGCACCAGTTCGCTATCGTGGACGAGGTGGACTCCGTGCTGATTGACGACGCCCGGACCCCGCTCATCATTTCCGGCCCGGTGCAGCGCAGCGGCGACGAGACCTTTATCCAGTATAAACCCTATGTGGAGCGCCTCTACCAGGCCCAGCGCCAGCTGGTCAACCAGACGCTCAACGAGGCCAAGCGCCAGATTGCAGCGGGCGAAATCGCCGACAAGGGCGAAATCCTGCTCCTGAGGGCCCACAAGGGCCTTCCGAAGTATGGCCCGCTCATCAAATTCCTGAGCGAGCCGGGCATGAAGCAGATTCTGCTCGACGCCCAGAGCAAGATCACCCGCGCCGCCTTCTCCGACCGCGATATCGAGCAGCGCATCGTCACCAACGAACTCTACTTCGTGATTGACGAGCAGCAGCGCACCGTTGAGCTGACCGACAAGGGTAACGAAATCCTGGCCTCCGCCGTAGGCGATCCGGACTTCTTCCTGATGCCCCGCCTGGGCGACGAGACGGCCGCCATCGAGCACATGGACATCTCCGAGGAGGAGAAGCGCCGCAAGAAGGACGAGCTCAACTCCAACTACTCCCTCAAGGCGGAGCGCATGCACACCGTGGACCAGCTGCTCAAGGCCTATGCGATGTTCGAGAAGGACGTGGACTACGTGATTGTGGACGGCAAGATCAAGATCGTGGACGAGGGAACCGGCCGTATCATGGAGGGCCGCCGCTGGAGCGACGGTCTGCACCAGGCCGTTGAGGCCAAGGAGAACGTGAAGGTGGAGGCGGCTACCCAGACCTTCGCCACCATCACCCTGCAGAACTATTTCCGCATGTACCATAAACTCTCCGGCATGACCGGTACGGCAGAGACCGAGGCCAAGGAGTTCTGGGATATCTACAAACTGGACGTGGTGGTCATTCCGACCAACCGTCCGGTGATCCGCAACGACCAGGCCGACGTGGTTTACAAGACCATGAAGGACAAGTACAACGCCGTGATCGAGATGATCCAGGAACTGATTGCCAAGGGACGTCCGGTGCTGGTGGGTACCACCTCCGTGGAAATCTCCGAATTGCTCAGCAAGATGCTGAAGATTCGCGGAATCAAGCACCAGGTGCTGAATGCCAAACAGCACGCGCGTGAGGCCGAGATCGTGGCCCACGCCGGCGAGCCGGGCACGGTGACCATCGCCACCAACATGGCCGGCCGTGGTACCGACATCAAGCTGACCCCGGAGGTCAAGGCGGCAGGCGGTCTGGCCATCATCGGCACCGAGCGGCACGAGAGCCGCCGCGTGGACCGTCAGTTGCGCGGCCGTTCCGGCCGTCAGGGCGACCCGGGTTCCTCGATCTTCTTCGTCTCCCTGCAGGACAACCTGATGCGCCTCTTCGGTTCGGACCGCATCTCCCGCGTGGTGGACCGCATGGGCATGGCCGACGGCGAAGCCCTCCAGTCCTCGATGCTCTCGAGCGCTATCGAGCGCGCGCAAAAGAAGGTGGAGGAGAACCACTTCGGCATCCGCAAGAACCTCGTGGAATACGACGACGTGATGAATTCGCAGCGCGAGGTGATCTATACCAAGCGCCGCAACGCCCTGACGGGCGACCGCATCGACGTGGATGTGCTCAACATGATGGGCGACTACTGCGACATCTTTGTGGACGACAACAAGCACCTCGACTACGACTCCTTCTGCGAGGCCTTTGTGGAAGCCCTCTCGGTGACCCCCGAATTCGATGCGCAGTTCTATGAGCATGCCCGCAAGGAGCAACTCGTGGAGGCCCTGCAGAATACGTTGCTTAATGCGATGCAGCGCCGTTTCGATACCCTGATCGAGCTCTCCTGGCCCATCATCAAGAACGTGTACGACACCAAACGGATGTTCTACCAGAATATCGCCATTCCCATCACCGACGGCCGCAAGGTCTTCCAGGTGCTGGTGGACCTGCGCAAGGCCTACGAGAGCAAGGGCAAGGAGATTGTCCGCTCGATTGAGAAGTCCGTCACCCTGCGCGTGATCGACGAATACTGGAAGGAGCACCTGCGCGAGATGGACGACCTCAAGCAGTCGGTCCAGAACGCCTCCTACGAGCAGAAAGACCCGATCCTCGTTTACAAGACGGAGAGTTTCGGCCTCTTTATCAAGGTGTTGGAGAACATCAGCCGCGACGTGCTCTCGTTCCTGAGCCGTGCCACCATCTTCCTCCGTCAGGATCAGGAAGCTTCCGAGGTGGCCACCGAGGCGCACGAGAAGCGCACCGACATGAGCCGGATGCAGACCAGCCGCCCGGATATGCTCAACAACAACGTGGCCCCGCGCAGCAATCAGCCGGTGCACGTGGAGAAGAAAGTCGGACGCAACGACCCGTGCCCGTGTGGCAGCGGCAAGAAGTACAAGAACTGCCACGGCCGCGACCTTTAATAGACAATAATCTAAAGAACGAATAGTTATGAAATACGACATCATCGTCATCGGCGCAGGTCCGGGCGGCTATGTGGCTGCCATCCGCGCCGCACAGCTGGGCTTCAACACGGCCGTTGTGGAACGCAACGAACTGGGCGGTATCTGCCTGAATTGGGGGTGCATCCCCACCAAGGCGCTGCTCAAGAGCGCGCAGGCGCTGCACTATGCGCAGGCCGGTGCGGAATATGGCGTGAACGCCTCCGAAGTTTCGGCGGACCTCGAGAAGATGGTCGCCCGCAGCCGCGGCGTCTCCGCCACGATGAACGCCGGCATCGAATACCTGTTCAAGAAGAACAAGGTGACGGTGCTCAAAGGCAATGGCAAGGTGCTCTCCGGCGGCCGCGTGGAGGTGACCGACGATGACGACCATGCCGTGGTACACGATGCGGACCACATCATCCTGGCTACCGGCGCCCGTCCCGTGTCGCTTCCCTTCGCCCCTGTGGACGGCGTCCAGATCTGGAGCTACTACCAGGCCCTGACCCCGGACAGTCTCCCCAAGAGCCTGGCCATCATCGGTTCCGGCGCCATCGGCAGCGAGTTCGCTTTCTTCTACCGCAGCCTGGGTTGCGAAGTGACGCTGATCGAGTACCTGGACCGTATCCTCCCGCTCGAGGACGACGATACCTCGGCGCAGCTGAGCCGTTCGTTCCGCAAGATGGGCATCAAGGTGATGGTCTCCTCGCAGGTCAAGAGCGTGGATACCACCGGTGAAGGATGCCGCCTGACGGTAGAAACCAAGAAGGGGGAAGAGGTGATCGAGGCCGAGCGGGTGCTCTCCGCCGTCGGTGTCCGTCCCAATACCGAGTTTATCGGCCTGGAGGAACTCGGCGTGGAGATGAACCGCGGCAAGGTGGTGGTCGACGGCGACTACCGCACCAACGTACCCGGACTCTACGCTATCGGCGATATCATCCCGACCCCGGCACTCGCCCATGTGGCTGAGGCTGAGGGCGTTCGCTGTGTAGAGTGCATCGCCGGCCTGAATCCCGCCCCGATCGATTACGGCAATATTCCCGCCTGCACCTATACCTCACCCGAGGTGGCTTCGGTCGGTCTGACCGAGCGCGCCGCCAAGGAGAAGGGCCTCGCCTACAAGGTGGGCAAGTTCCCCTTCACGGCTTCGGGCAAGGCGGCTGCCGCCGGCGAGCGTGACGGCTTTGTCAAGCTGATCGTCGATGAGGCGACGGACAAGGTGCTCGGCGCGCACCTGGTGGGCGCCAATGTCTCCGAGATGGTCGGCGGCATCGTGGTGGCCCGCAACCTGGGCGTCACCGCCAAAGATATCATCAAATCGGTCTTCCCGCACCCCACGATGAGCGAAGCCATCCTGGAAGCGGCGGAGGCTGCGCACAACGAGGCTATCCATATCTAATCAATTTAATCCCAGACGATTATGGCAAGAATGGAAGAAACGTCCCATTTCGGCGTCAACGAAATCGCCCGCATCCCGGTGGGAGCCGAGGTCCGCGGCGGCGTGATGATCTCCGCGGGAGACATCCGTATCGACGGAAACTTCTTCGGAAAGATTCTCTCCAAGGGCAAGATCGTGCTGGGTGACGGCGCGGTGGTGGAGGGGGATATCCTCTGCCACAATGCAGACATCAGCGGCCGCTTCTCCGGCAAGATGATTGTGGAGGACCTGCTGACCCTCACCCGCACCTGCGACTTCAAGGGAATGCTCAGCACCGCCCACATCTGTATTGAAGAGGGGGCGGACTACAACGGCATCTGCAAGATGATCTCCGAGGAGGAGTTCACCGAACTGTCAGCTGAATTCGAGAAAGCGCTCTACGACTCCGGCGCCCAGGAGGAAGATACCCTCTAGCGGATCCGTTCCCGGACGTTGTAATTGTTACGTTCCTGACTGTTCCTCGAGATCAGTTCTCCGAGGAAACCGGTCAGGAACATTTGTGTACCAACAATCACCGCCACCAGCGCGAGGTAGAAGAGCGGCTGGTCCGTGACCGGACGGAAATCGAGACCGTGGGCCTGGCAGACGAGTTTGTTGATGATGATAATCAGCGCAATCACGATACCGATCAGGAAGGTCAGGATGCCGAGCGAGCCGAACAGGTGCATCGGCTTCTTGCCGAACCGCTGCAGGAACCAGATGGTCTCCAGGTCGAGAAAACCGTGGATGAAGCGCTCCATGCCGAACTTGCTCTTGCCATATTTGCGGGCCTGGTGGCGGACCACCTTCTCGCCGATGCGGCCGAACCCCGCCTCTTTGGCCAGGTACGGGATATAGCGGTGCATATCCCCGTACACCTCGATGCTCTTGACCACCTCCTTGCGGTAGGCCTTGAGTCCGCAGTTCATGTCGTGCAGCTTGATGCCGGTCACGCGGCGGGCGGTGCGATTGTAAATCTTGGAGGGGATGTTCTTGAACAAAACGTTGTCGTAACGTTTTTTCTTCCAGCCTGATACGAGATCGTAGCCCTCCTCGCGGATCATCCGCATCATCTCCGGAATCTCCTCCGGATTGTCCTGCAGGTCGGCATCGAGCGTCACCACGATATCGCCTTCCGCTGCGGCGAACCCTTCAAAGAGGGCGGCCGACTTGCCGTAGTTGCGGCGGAAACGGATGGCACGGATCTCCGGGTGGGTGGCGGCCAGTTCCGTGACCACCTTCCAGCTGCCGTCGGTGCTGCCGTCGTCGATCATCAGAATTTCGTAGGAGAGGGGGCCGCCGGCGGGGGAGGATTCCCCGGCGAGGGCACGCCCGATCCAATCGACGAGTTCTACGAGGGATTCTTCCTCGTTGTAAAGTGATATGACAAGGGAAAGGTCCATATACTAAGCGAGTTCGTCCGGTTGCTTATCCTCTGCGAAGGGGTCTTTCCGGCGTGCGGTGGAGGCCCCGATGATGGCGCTGAAGAGCAGCCCGAGTAAGAAGTCCCAAATCAGGGTGACGCCGCACGCAATCTGAGGCAGGTTATCCATCACCTTGTAAACGGCATCTTCCATCTCGGCCGTCAGTCCCGGCGTGGAAGCCAGGGAAGCGGTTACCTGTGCGGATATCTCATCGACCATTTGCGGGAAGAAGAAACGGTAGGCGAGGTAGGTGAAGACGGCGCAGACAATCGAGGAGAAGAGACAGACCAGGATGCCGTAGCCGGTGGTACGCGGCTCTTCCGGATGCGAGTGGCCGTAACGTTTCATAAAATACCACAGCAACCAGATGGAGCCGACGAGTTTGACAATCCAGAACAGGATGTTCAGGAGGGTGAAGTCGGCCAGGGTGCTCAGCGTGGTGCAGACGACGGTCACCAGCGCGAGAAGCAGGCCGTCGCGCATGGCGAGGCTCCATTTGCTGGTCTGGGGGATATCGGGCGTGTTTTCCATGTGCAGATATATTTCTACAAAGGTAACAATTATTTAAATATTCGTATCTTTGCGGATTGTTATAAAAATCAGTTGTAATGATTAAAATCACCTTTCCTGACGGAAACGTCAAAGAATACCAGAGCGGTATAACCGCTTACGAAATCGCGGAAAGCATCAGCCCGCGCCTGGCTGCCGATGTTTTGTGTGCATCGGTGAACGGGACTGTTTACGATCTGGACCGTCCCATCAAAGAGGACGCCTCCTTCAAACTCCACAAATGGGAAGACCCCGAGGCGAAGGCCACTTTCTGGCACTCCTCCTCGCACCTGATGGCGGAAGCGCTCCAGGCCCTCTATCCGACCGTCAAGTTCGGTATCGGTCCGGCTATCGAGAACGGCTTCTACTACGATGTGGATCTCGGCGAGAAGCAGCTCGTGGAGGCGGATCTGGCCAAGATCGAGCAGAAGATGCTGGAACTGGCCCGCGAAAAGCAGCGCTTCGTGCGCACCGATGTGGCCAAGGCCGACGCCCTCAAGACCTTCTCCGCACGCGGTGAAAACTATAAATGCGAACTGATCGATGCGCTCCAGGACGGAACCATCTCCTTCTATACCAACGGTGACTTCACCGACCTCTGCCGCGGCCCGCACCTGCGCGACACCTCGGTCATCAAGGCGGTGAAACTCACCTCGATTGCCGGCGCTTACTGGCGCGGCGACGAGCACAACAAGATGCTCACCCGTATCTACGGCATCACCTTCCCCAAGAAGTCGATGCTCGACGAATACCTCGTGATGCTGGAAGAGGCCAAGAAACGTGACCATCGCAAGCTGGGCCGCGAGATGGAACTCTTCGCCTTCTCCGCGAAGGTCGGACAGGGTCTGCCGCTCTGGCTGCCGAAGGGCGCCGAGCTGCGCATGCGCCTGGAGATGTTCCTGCGCAAGGTGCAGAAGGACTACGGCTATCTGCCCGTCATCACCCCGCATATCGGCCAGAAAGAACTTTATGTGACCTCCGGCCACTGGGCTAAATACGGCAAGGATTCCTTCCGCCCGATCACCACGCCGCAGGAAGGGGAGGAGTACCTCCTCAAGCCGATGAACTGCCCGCACCACTGCGAGATCTACAAGACCAAGCCCCGCTCCTACAAGGACCTGCCGCTCCGCTTTGCCGAGTTCGGCACCGTCTATCGCTACGAGCAGAGCGGTGAGCTGCACGGCCTGACCCGCGTGCGCAGCTTCACCCAGGACGACGCGCACCTCTTCTGCCGTCCGGACCAGATCAAGGAGGAATTCTGCAAGGTGATCGACATCGTGCTCTACATCTTCCGCACCCTGAAGTTCGACAAATACACCGCCCAGGTCTCCCTGCGCGACAAGAACGACCACAGCAAGTATATCGGCAGCGATGAAAACTGGGAGAAGGCTGAAAGCGCTATCGTCGAGGCGGCTGCCGAGAAGGGCCTCCCCACCGTGGTGGAATACGGCGAGGCTGCCTTCTATGGCCCGAAGCTCGACTTCATGGTCAAGGACGCCCTCGGACGCAGCTGGCAGCTGGGTACCATCCAGGTGGACTACAACCTGCCGGAGCGCTTCGAACTGGAATATATCGGCTCCGACGACAAGCCGCACCGCCCGGTGATGATCCACCGCGCCCCCTTCGGATCGATGGAAAGATTCGTGGCTGTGCTGCTCGAGCACACCGGCGGAAAGCTCCCGCTCTGGCTTGCTCCGGAGCAGGCCATCATCCTGCCCATCAGCGAAAAATACAACGATTTTGCAAAAAAAGTTTGCGAATTGCTTAATAATTACGAAATTCGCGCCTCTATTGATGAGCGCAACGAAACAATCGGCCGCAAGATTCGCGACAACGAACTCAAGCGCGTGCCTTACTTGCTGATTGTCGGAGAGAAAGAGGAAGCGAGCGGTTCGGTCTCCGTCCGCAAGCAGGGAGGCGAAGACAAGGGCGCGATGTCGGTAGAAGATTTTGCCAAATACCTGGCCGCTGAAGTAGCGGATGAACTGAAATAACAAACTTAACTTGGAGGACCTGTCCTATCGCTAACAACAATTACAGACCACCGAAGCCCAAACCGGCACCCGGACCGCGACTGCCCGACCAGCGGCTGCCGCAGAACCGCAAGAAGGAAGAGGGGCTGCCGATCAACGACGAAATCCGCGCGGCGCGTGTCCGTGTCGTGGGCGACAATGTCGAACAGGGAATCTATTCCCTCTCGGAAGCACTTCGGATGGCGGAAGAACAGGAACTCGATCTCGTTCAGATCACCGCGGCCGTAGACCCGCCCGTCTGCAAGATTATCGACTACCAGAAGTTCGTCTATCAGCAGAAAAAGAAGGCGAAGGAGCAGAAATCCAACGCCTCCAAGGTGGTGATCAAGGAGATCCGTTTCGGCCCTCAGACCGATGAGCACGACTACCAGTTCAAGCTCAACCACGCGAAGAGCTTCCTGCAGGAGGGCTCCAAGGTCAAGGCCTACGTCTTCTTCCGCGGCCGTTCGATCCTCTTCTCCGAACAGGGCGAGAAACTGCTGCTGCGTTTCGCCGTGGACCTGGAAGAGTTCGGAAAGGCCGAGCAGATGCCGAAACTCGAGGGCAAGCGGATGCTGATGATGATCGCTCCCTCCAAGAAAAAATAGGAACCATTACTTTACTTAATATTATTAATCATGCCTAAATTGAAGACCAACTCCGGTACAAAGAAGCGCTTCACGCTCACCGGTTCTGGAAAGGTGAAAAGAAAACACGCCTACAAGAGTCACATTCTGACGAAGAAAACCAAGAAGCAGAAGAGAAACCTCACCCACGTAGCCATCGTTACGAAGGCCGATGAAAAACGGGTTAAAGCTTTGTTGGTAAAGTAATTCACTAATGTCAAACCGGACGGCCAGCCGAAAAGTCCCCGCGAGCCGGGGCGCTGTCCTCCCAAAAACACAAAACTATGCCTAGATCGGTAAACTCGGTGGCATCAAGAGCCCGCCGCAAAAAGATTTTAAAAGAAACCCGCGGTAACTTCCTCGCAAGGAAGAACGTCTGGACCGTAGCCAAGAACACCTACGAAAAAGGTCTCACCTACGCATACCGCGATCGCAAAGCCAAGAAACGCGCTTTCCGTTCCCTGTGGATTACCCGTATCAACGCAGCTGCCCGCCAGCACGGTATGAACTATTCGCAGTTCATGGGTAAACTCGCAGAGAAGAACATCGGTCTCAACCGCAAGGTCCTCGCTGACCTGGCCATGAACAATCCGAAGGCTTTCGAGGCTATCATCAAGTCCGTCAGCAAATAGTAGAATTCTCCGGCCGTGTCGCTGAAGGAATTCTATACGAACAGATGGGTACGGTTCAGTTTCTGGGCCGTACTCTATTTGCTGTGGGTGATCTGGATCGGGAACTGGTGGTGGCTCCTGGGCCTCGCCGTGGTCTTTGATCTCTTCATCACGAAAAAGGTGAAGTGGGCCTTCTGGAAGAAACGTTACAAAGAGGGTGAGAAGAAAAACCCCTGGCTCGAATGGCTGGACGCCATTATCGTGGCCGTGGTGGCCGTCACCTTCATCAACATCTTCTTCATCCAGGCCTTCAGGATTCCCTCCTCGTCGATGGAATCCTCGCTCTATACGGGCGACCACCTCTTCGTGAGCAAGGTCTCCTATGGCCCCCGCCTGCCGCAGATTCCCCTCTCCACACCGTTCGTACACAACGCCTTCCCGATTTCGCACCGGGAGAGCTACTCCAAGGCCATCCAGTTCAAGTACCGCCGGATCAAGGGCTTCTCGCACCTGAAGCGGGACGATTACGTCGTCTTCAACTTCCCCCACGGGGACACGGTGCTCAAGAAGATTCCGGCAGCGGATTACTATTCGCTGGTGCGGCTGGAAGGCCGGGAGCGGACCCTCCGCCAATACGGCCCCATCGTGGTGCGTCCCGTTACCAAAAAGGATCACTACGTCAAGCGCTGCGTGGCGGTGGCCGGCGATACGCTGCAGGTGGTGGACGGACAGGTCGTGGTGAACGGCACGCCGCAGCCCGCTTATCCGGGCATTCAGTTTACCTACCGCGTAGAAACGAACGGCTCCTCCATCAACCGCAAGGTGCTGGAAGATATTGGTCTGAACCTGAACGAACTGCACTACGATCCCGCGCGGAGCTGCTATCCGGAGATGGCGCTCACCGAGGCGGGACTCGCGCGCATCCGGGCGCTGCCCAACGTGCTCTCCGTCACGCGCAACAACGATGTCTATCCCCCGGACTGGCCTGACAGCCCCGAGATGCTCTTCCCCTTCACCGAAACCGGCTGGACCCGCGACAACTACGGTCCGCTCTGGATTCCCGCCAAGGGGACCACGGTGCAGTTGACCGCGGAGAATCTGCCGCTTTACCGGCGGATCATCGAGGTCTATGAAGGCCATGCGCTGGAAGTTTCGGAAGGGGAGATTCGCATCGACGGCGCTCCGGCAGATGCCTACACCTT
>JAEEGH010018683.1_pt1 | contig 14625 bp, 1 predicted proteins | sample 9134181 | NCBI WGS metagenome assembly JAEEGH01 (sample SAMN16246544, study PRJNA631951) | gut metagenome | biome: gut microbiome; feature: rumen; material: DP-attached | host: Bos | place: Iran: Karaj | collected 2018-10 | reverse complement strand
GCACCATGAACACGGACTTGTCAGCGGAGTTGCCATACTTGTTCGTGTAGGTGTAAGTCACGAGGTAGCCCCTGTCGCCTTCGTCGTTGGCCACAATCTTGCCCTTTTCGTCAATGACGTAAGAGACCGTAGCCTTGTTGCCTTCGACACCCTTGGCATCGTAGGTCACCGTGAATGCGCCAACGCCAGTCTTCAAATCAACTTCGTCGCTATCCTTAGAGTCATCCTTCTTGCTGGAACTCGAAGAATCGCCCTTCTTGCTGGAGCTAGAAGTCGGCTTGCTAGAGCTTGTGCTCGGGACATCGACCATCAAGTTACCTTCGGAGTCGCCATACAGCATCTTGCCCGTTTCGGCATCAGCCTTATAGGAGACCACCACGCTCTTGCCCTTCACTTCGACAGTCGTCGAAACTTCGATGACTTCCGTCATCTTCTTTTGACCATCTTCGCCAATGACCGGGACCTTGATGATGTCACCATTGTTATCGACGTTGTAAGAGATAACGATGTCGTGTCCATCAACCGTTTCCTTGTAAGAGACCACAGTCTTGTTGTCATTGACCGGAGTCGTAGAGACACCCGATTTCGGATTCTTGTCCAGCGACGGCTGAGACTTGGACACGTCAATGAGCGTCTTGACGACCTTATCCGAAACAGCAACTGTATCCAGAACAACCGTGACATTGAACGTTTCCGTATAGCCGGAGACCGTATCCTTCACCGTGACCTTCACATCCTTGTCCTTCTCGTTCACGTAGATGGAGGAATCCTTCTTGTCAACCGTTTCGACAACGGTAAAGATGTTATCAGCAGTAACCTTCGTCTTCGGAGCAAACACATCGACAACCGGAGAGGCAGTGCTATAGCAGACCTCGATGGTATCCGCACCGGCGATATCCTTGCTCGGATCCTTGAACGTCTTGATAATCTGCTGGCATCCTTCCTTCAAGGTGTCGAGGCTAGACTTGGTCTTTCCGTCCTGCTTCCATTCCACCAAGATAACTTCCTTGTTGGTGTAAATGATGTCTTCCTTCTTCGGGTTCAGATAGACAGAATCGCCAGCTTCAACACGAGTGATTTCGACTTCGGACTTTTCGACGACGTTACCCACATTGACGGTAATTTCAGTCGTATCGTTGAATTCGCCATCCGTCACATAGACCTTAATCACATAAGACTTATCCTTTTCGTAGTCGAGTTCGCCCTTCAGGACAATGTCACCATTCGTCTTGATTTCGAACTTTTCGTTTTCATCAACAGGATAGAACTTCAAGTCGTTGAAGTCAGGATTCTTCGTATCCGGATCCTTGGCTTCGATCGGTCCCTTCTTGGCGCCCGGCTTCGAATCTTCGGGGAACGTGAATTCCTGCGGAGTAATCTTCGGAGCTTCGTTCACATCAACAACCTTGATGACAATATCGCCATCAGAGAACATGCCATCGATATCCGTGACCGTCACCGAGATGGAGAATTCCTGCATCTTTTCGAAGTCGATTTCAGCACCATCCTTCACTTTGATTTCGCCTTCCTGAGTTACAATCACATAAGGATTATCATCGGTAAGTTCAAACAAAAGCTGTTTATCGTCGCCATCCGGGTCCCTAGCTTCGATAGTACCGATAGACGTTCCACCGTCGGAATTTTCCTTGACCTTGAATTCCTTGCTCGTAATTTCCGGAGCTTTCGGCCTGTTTCTAATCGTAATAGTAATAGTCTTCTGAGTCGTAAGCTTCGGATACGTCTTGTTATCCCTATCGGACAAAGCCACGATCAATTCATACGTGAGCTTGGTATCCTTCTGGAAGTCAAAGACCTTCTTCGCCTTGATCTTGCCGTCTTCGGTAATTTCAAATGCATCCGTATCACCGCCAACAGCGCTAAACACGTTATCCGTAAACACCGTGGACGTATCGGTATCATCCGAATAGATTTTACCGACGACATCACCGACTTTATTTCTATCGTAGAACGAGAATGTCGTGCTACCCGAAATAATCGGCATTTCGTTCACGTCCGTAAGGTTGAGTTTCTTTGTCACCTCTGCAGTAAGCTTGTCGGCATCCATCACAGCGACAATAACATTATGAACATGTTCTGCTGTTTCATAGTTCAACCGATCAGCATTCTTTACCGTCAAGCAGAGCTTATAGGCGCTTCCGTCTTTCTTGATTTTAGCACCGAACAAGCGGTCTGCATCAGTATTGCCGGCGTCTTTCACATAGGCCACCAAGTTTTCCACTTGACCTTCATCTTCATCACTGACTTCATAGCAAGCGATTTCAAATCCGGTCGGCGTATTATTGTCAATCGTATTTTCAGCAACATCATATCCAGGCTTGCCATCATCCTTAATTGTTGGCTTATCCGGGTCATCAATAATCTTGATGGTCACGTTTGTCTTCGCCGTATAATTATCAAAGCCCTTGTCCTTACCATTGTCCGTCGCCGTAGCCACGACCTTATATTCTTTCTTCTTTTCATAGTTCAAGGTCTTGGTCGCGAGGAAAATACTACCATTGTCATCGATATAGAACGTAGCATTGTCTCCGGAGCCATCAACAGCATCCGAGAGTGCGAACGTGAGTTTGCTCCATGTATCTTCATCATCGGCAACAACGGTACCAATGAATTCGCCCTTCGGCGCGTTCTCGTGAATTTCAAAGACGTAATCCTTCTTTTCATACGTCGGAGCGTCATTCACGTCATTAATCTTGATGACGACATCAATGAAGTTAGAAAGCGTTGCATCACTACCATCCGTTGCAACGATACGAACAGAGTATTCTTTCTTCTTTTCGTAGTTCAAGCTATTATCCGCAGCCACAGTGATGTTGCCATCGTTATCGATATTGAAGGCCTTGTAGTCACTAGCAGCGATATCCGTTGCAGTGAGCGAATAAGTCGGCAATTTGCACGTAGATTTAAAGGAGCCCTTGCAATCGTCATCATCGGCAACGATAGAACCGACCTTTGTACCATCCTTAAGGACATACACAATCGTCACCTTGTCGCCCTTGCTCGTATTTTCATCAACATCGAGTTTCGGGCTCTTATCTGAGAATGTCGGAGGTTCGGACTTGTTGGTGATATTGACTACAACATCAACTTTCTTCGTGTATTCCTTATCGGTAATAACAGCCTTGAACTGGTAAGTAGATTTGGTTTCGTAGTCGAACTTGGCATTATTGATAGTGGAGAGTTCTCCCGAACTGACATCGATATCAAACTGAGTTGCTTCATCACCTTCGAGCGAGAAGTACAACGTACCAAAATTCGGATTGTATTTATCCGGATCATCAGCCTCAATTTTACCAAGCATAGTCGCTTTAGTAGTATTTTCAGCAATCGTAAACGGATTCGGTTTAACAACGGTCGGTTCTTCGTTTTTGTCGGTTATACGAATCTGCGTATTTTTAGAAGTTTTGTTTCCATCGGTATCCGTGATTGTAAGGGACACGTCGAAGATTGCATCCTTCAGAGAAGTATTATAGAGTTCTTCGTAATCAATGTAGTCCTTCGTCTTAATTACGAATGTTGTCTGTAATTTTGCATCGGTATCAGCAACTTTGACAACTTCAAAAAGATCCTTGGCAGCAACCTTACCCGGATTATTTTCTGATATGGAAATCTTTAATTCATCGATATCAGCCTGATCTTCGTCATAGACGACAATCTTGTCACCCACCAGCACCGTTCCAACATTAACCATTTCCTCAACTTTATACAAATCAGAGAGCACTTTGAACTCAGGAGCACGGTTCACATCCACGACTTTGATGACAACATCATGCTTTACAGTTATCGGCGGATCTTCTGGATCCACGGAACTGTCACGCACTCTTACGACAAAACGATATTCATTCTGTTTTGTGAAATTCAGTTTTTCACCCTTCTTGAGAGTAATTTCACCATTAGCTTCATTGAGATCGAACGGGAAATCCTTGCTGCCATTCACTTCCTTGACTTCATCGACAAAGAAGTGCAACTTGTTAAATCCGCTCGGATGAGTTCCGTTTCCACAAGGCTTTTTAGCAGAGCAGAAATCAGGATCATCAGCCTTGATGAAACCGACACTACCTTCTTCTGCCAAATCTTCATTCACGGAATATGGACCATATTCCTTGAATACAGAAGGTTCATTGACATCGGTAACCGCTATATGTTTTACGATATACACCTTGTCACAGTTCGAACAACCATTTTCCGTCGCCATAATCTTGATATCCACCTCATTGCCGGGTGCGGTAGCCGATCCCGTATATAGTGCTTCGTAATCAAGCTCAACACCATTCTTCGGTGTAATTGTACCCCTACTCGAAATTTCGAAGAGATCCTTAAACTTAGGATCCGAAATATCTTCCAATGTATAAACAATGTTTGTCAAGGAATTAAATTTCTTCTGATCTTCCTCGGACAAATCTTCCTTATTAAATCTGTCAATAATAACAGTTTCATCGGAATTTTCAGGAACCGTTTTTGTACCTTCGACATAATTTATTACCTGAGGTTCTTCAACATCGACGACTTCAACAAATATTCTGGCATTAGCAGAGAATTCGCCATCGCTAACGGTGACCATAAATTCATAGACATTGCATTTTTCACAATCCGCATCAAATAGGAAGTTTGCCGTATTGGACGTATAAATTCGACCAGTGGTAGGATTGATGGTAAAGTTCTTCGAAGCATCAACCATTTTCTGCGTATTTTGCGTTGACACGGTCGTATTGATGCTATAGCGCAAATCACTGAAACTAGCACTGTACAAATCCTTATCGCCCGCATTTACCGGAGCATACTTTATGCAGTTCTGGTCAGCATCATACTCCACACAAACCTGGGTACCGCTTATAGAATGCTCCAGCACATAGAAGTATCCATCCTTTGCCCAAGGTTCTTCATTGACATCTATAACCGCAATCCTTGTCGTTACAGGGTCAGTAGAATGGCCCTTGGAATCCGTCACCGTAATGTTCACAGGGTACGTAGCATTGCTGCCGTTATAGAGGGCTTCGTAATCGAGCAAAGCCTGATCCTTGACGCGAATCGAGACCGTTCTTGTACCAGCATTATTGTTCGTTTCCACAAGTTCAAAAATATCAGCCATAGTCTTGTTTTTGAGCGTTGTCGAAGCAGCTGCGGCCCCCGTCAAAGAACCTTCCAAAGTGTAAGTCAACGTTTCGTAAGAACCAGAGATTTTGTCACCGTCAAAGACTTCGAACGTACCAACAACAGTACCCTTAGCTTTATTTTCTTCAACAGAATATTCTCTCTTCACAACAGGCGGCGAAGGCGGTTCATTCACGTCGGTGAGGTTCACGGTGATATTTGCCGAAGCCTCTTTATCGCCATCAGAAACAGTCACCTTGAAGGTCCATGTCGGCTTGGTTTCGAAATCAAGAACGCTACCATCCGCAATGACGAGTTCCTTGGTTCCATTTTTGAATTTAAAAGGAATGCCTGATGTAACTACAGTAAAGGACAATGCATCGTTGTCCGAATCAAGCGCCTTGACGTCGCCAACGGTCTTGCCACTCGGCCAGTCGCTACCATCAGCTTGCTTTTCAGCAATCGTAAAGGTCTGGTTTGCAATTGTAGGAGCGTGATTTTGATTTTTAACATTGACCGTAATAGTGAACGGTTTCGATGTTTGAGGACCATTTTTCGTTACACCATAATTTGATTCAGTCTTTGCATCATCAGAAACCGTAGCCGTGACAGTATAAGAAGACTTCGTATAATAGTCGAAGGTTTGCGTTCCATTTACCTTGACTTCACCAGAAGATGTAAGAACAAAGTACTTAGAAAATTCGGTGTAGTTTGCATCAGTAGTAACCAAAGCAAATTTATACGTATCTACACCTTTTTCATTAGTCACATCATCGTATGTTGTATGACCAAGCGATTCATCCTTTGCCGGGTTTTCACTCACAGCAAAGGTGTATTTAGATTCCGTAGTCGGTTTATCATTTACCGGGACCACATTGATTGTAGCCTTATATTCTTGAGATTCGTTATCAACAGATCCGTCACCGACAACCTTGAACTTGAATGTCGTATAGTTTTTACCGAAATCATTTGCGGCAGCCTGATACGTGAACTTAGCAAGGTCCTTTACAGCAATAGTTAAACCACTAGATGTAATAGGCGTCCCATCAAAAACTAAAGTTCCCTTAGCAGGAAGGCCCGTTATTTTAACGGAAGCAAATTTTTGGGTAGCATGTTGGAACTTGAAATCAGCTTCTTTAAATACATACAGTTCATCTTCGACTGCGTCAACAACAAGGCTGCTGTTACCAGTAGGTGCTTTATCGTTACTGACAATGTAAATTTTATAGCCATGGTCTTCATAATCAGAGGCAAGTTTAGCCCCTTTTAGATTTGCAACCTGGAACCAAAGAACTTCATCATTTTCAATGACGCCATCAATCATGGGCTTTATATAAATTCCCGTAGCCTTAGTTTGACCTTTAGGAATTTGCACATTTTCTTTTTGACCCAAATTACATATCGGGAATTTATGATCACTATCTTTTGCACCTACGTCAGGAATTCCGCCATCCGTTTCTGCAACGTATCCTGCATATTCACCAGAAACACCTTTTTCAGAATCAAAATAAAAACAATAATCAAAACTAACAATTGAATCAGTACTGCTACTCAAAGCAACATTAATCGATTGCCATGTACTACTTTCTTCAAACTTTTTAGCATCTTTACCTAAAATAGAGAGTTCTGGCCAAACAACAAAAGGCTTAAAAACAAAATTTTGTGCTTTAAAATCGTCACCAATTATAATTTCATTCGCAATAAATTGACCTGAAACAGTCATATTGCTTTTTCCGGTAAGAGTTCCATTCACAACATAGGTTCCCGTAAAATCAGCATAGTCAGTATTCGAAAAAGAAACACTGCTATTTATATAAATAAGCAAATTTCCTCCGTATTTTGAAGCATCTAAAGTACCATTACCATAGCTAACAACAATCTGCGGATGGGTTTTTGTGGTGAATGAGTTTGTAAAAATACGAGTAATACGGCCGCCCTCAGGCATTTTGATAATAAGACGATTATCATTTTCGAAATTTATACTGCTAAAAAATAAGTCACATATTCCCCCCTTCTCTGGACATGTTGATTGACCAGAGTTTGAATTATCTATTTGACCAGAGCGTGAAGCATCTATTGTTGTTTCTCGTTTACCAGAATTTTTATTAAGATTCAGAGAAGAGTAATTCTTAAAATCAACACCACTCAATGTCGGGACTTTCAGGCCCGAACGAATTTCGGGAACTTTGTCATAAGAACAAGCCCCTGAATTACTGTTTCCCTGACATGAAGTAAAAGAACCATTTACAGAACCACTTCCAGTACGAACGGGTCCTGTTATAATAGTCATCTGCTGAGCAGAAATGGCCCCACCAACAATAATAGGCCCATCAATCAAACCACCATTTTTCCCGCCTTCATGAGACAAATTACCAGTAGCAGTTCCCACCCAACCAAGTGAGTCTAAAATATTCACGCCATTATAACCAGCTTTATTATAATATCTAGTATCGTAAAACTCGGGTCTCCAACCAAATCGAATGCCCGTAGTTCCCCAAAGTTTAAACTTTGTCAGATAATTCCAGTTGTTTACTTCCTGTTGTGCAGAGCTTGCTCCAAAAGTCAATGGAGAAATGCTACTTTCAACAGCCATCGATGAAACCATGCCGACCAAGACCACGGCTGCTGCTTTAAGACTTAACTTGCCTAACCACATATTTTACATGCTCCTTTTCTCTGGCAAATCGTATGCATCCAATTTGCCACATTTTTCCCCAAACATCCAGGTACTCTTTCTATAAATATAATAATGAACTGGAAAATTTCAAAATGCTTTTTTTACGAAAAAGTAAGAAAAGAGTATTAAAAAAGCGTTTTTTTACGATTCATTTTTTTGTAGGCGTATCATGCGTATTATATGTGTGATGGTAATCAAGTGCAATAGGAACTGTATGGATCCCCTACGCTTCGCTCCGAGGATGACCGTAGCTGCAACGCACGCCTTTAGAGGTTGTCCCTTCCTTCGATCGAGGATGACCGTGGCTGCAACGCACGCCTTTTGAGGTTGTCCCTACGCTTCGCTCCGAGGATGACGAGGTCGAGGATGACAAGTCGAGGATGACAGGTTCCAGGATGCATAAAAAAGGAGATGCCCGCTCGGAGGCGGGCATGACAGTTTTTACTAAAAAGTTATCAACACTTAATACTTTAGTTATCCACAGGGCGGCGGTAACCGAACGACTTCAGGAGTTCGTCGCTAGACTTAATGACGACGTTCCTCTTCTTGTTCGCCTTGTTCTCCTCGTCAGGCCTCGTCGGGAGGTCGCAGCGGAGCTTGGAACTCATCTTGACTTCGGTCTTGAAGAGGTAAGCGCCGGTGCCGTAGAGGCGTCCATCCTTCGTCCTCACGTTGCCGCTCTCGTCGGGCTTCAATTCGAAGAAGAGCTTGAGGAGGCCGGCTTCGTTGACGAATTCAGGATCGTCGAGGTCGTAGGTAAAGGTGAAGTAATCCGCAAACACGCCCGTGTTGGAATAGACCCAGACATTAACCCTGATGGTCGTCCAGTAGAGGTTCATCTTGCTGTAGTCCGACTTCATGGACTTCTTGAATTCGTCCGTGCAATAGTTCTCGACGTACTCGCTGACGGTGACCTTACGGCTGTTGTCGGCATCCACGCCGTCCAGTGCGACCAGGCCGCCGGCGCTGATGATGTCGTCCAGCGTTGCCAGTCCGCCGAGGGCGTTCACGACAGGTACACGAGCGTCAACCGTGAGTGTCGGTCCGAGGTGGCCTTCGAGTCCCGGATACGGTTCCTTGCCGGAGCCGTCTTCCGCTTTGTCCTTGATTCCAACGACAGCTTCTGTTTCGGCTTTTTTCTTGTAGTTGTACAAAGTTACGCCATAGGTCTGGTCCTTCTTGGGCGGATTGGTCTTGTAGAATTTCTCGACAGAATCGCGATCGACGAGCGTCACCGGCTTTTCGACGTTGATGTCGATGTTCTTGACGTTCTTGACCATCACATGTACAGAGTCGCGAGACCTGTTGCCAGCCTTGTCGCGGAACTCACGGACAATCGTATTCACGCCGTTGTCCAAGCCCTGCACTCTAAGAGTATCTTGTTCGACACCGTTGACGGTCCATATAACTTCAGCAAAGTTTGCCGTAAGCACGTCGTCTTCGGACGGAGACTTGATCTTGACGACAGGTCCCTTCTGGTCGAGCACGATAAGCACATTCTTCTTCGAAGAGTTGCCGAATTTGTTCACATACGTATAACCGACATTGTAGCCGATGTTTCCTTCGCTGTTCTTTGCAATCTTGCCCTTTTCGTCCAGGAAGTACGAGACTTCGACGGTGTTGCCGTTATTATCAACGTAATTGTAAGATACTTTGTATGAGCCGAGAACTTCTTCGCCATCGGCAGAAAGCACAGACTCGCTATCCGTAAGGCCAGTGCTCAGCGAGACGCGCTCGCCCGTGGAAGCATCCGCGAAGTACGAGACCGTCACATCCTTGCCGTCAACCTTCGTGGTGTAAGAGACTTCGATAACGGCAATTTCCTTCTTCTTGCCCGAAGCCGTAACCACGGAACGCTTGACATCCTTGCCCTTCTTGTCGGTGTAGTAGGTAACGGTCACTTCGTTGCCGTTGACGGTTTCCGTATAGGAGTTCTTCACGAAATCGCCGTTTTCAGGAACAGAAGTAATTCCAGAAGCGGGCTTCTTGTTGCGGGCAATCTCTTTCTCGGCAATGTTCTTGACCGTCTTGAAGTCATTGGACGGCAAGGAGACCGTATCGAGCTGCAACTTGACCGTAAATTCCTTGGAAACATGAGCGGCGGTATCCGTGACGGTCACCTTGATATCGTTCTTTACTTTGTTCACGTAAATGGCGCTGTCGCTCTTAGTCGTCTTTTCAACGACAGTGTAGATATCTTCGGCAGTGACCAGTTCGCCATTGGCAGAGACCGTCACAATCGGAGCGGCCGTGCTGTAGCAAATGATAACCGTATCGGCACCCGGATCGTTTTTGGTCTTGTCATGGAACGTCTTGATGACTTCGTTGCAGCCAAGCTTGAGCGAATCGGTGCTGGACTTGGGCTTTTCGTCCTGTTTCCATTCAATTTCCACGACTTCCTGGTTCACAAAGATGGTATCGTTCGTATTGAGATAGATGGAATCCTTGGTCTCGACACGGGTGATTTCGACTTCGGACTTTTCATAGACATCAATCACCTTCACGATAACGTTCTTGGTCGATGTGAGCTTGCTGTCGTCCTTGTCTGTTACACGAACCGTAATCTCGTAGAGGGAATCCGTTTCGTAATCTATCGGCTTCATGAGAATGGCATCGCCGTTCGGCAAAATCTTGACGACATCGCCCTTGTCCGTATTATCATAGACGTTATTGCGGAAATCAGGATTCTTGGTATCCGGGTCGTCCTTATCCGTCTTGACCGTGCTGAACGGGTCGTTCACCGCCTGGTTTTCTCTCACGTAAATCGTATCCACGAAGATAGACGGGGCTTCGTTCACGTCGATGACATTGATGGTAATCGTCGTATCGCCATAGACTCCATTTTCATCCTTGGCACGGACCCTGACAGAATAGGATTCCGTCGTTTCGTAATCAAGCGGGGACGCAACGGAGAACTTGCCCGTCACGGAATCTAATTTAAATTCTTTTGTCGCATCCACTTCCGTCGAACCATCGAGGATGGAGAATTTGAGCGTAGTGCTTAATCCTTCAGTGTTATCGACTTCAAGGGCCTTCTTGAAAGGCGTACCAACAGTATCCGATTCAAGAACAGTATATACAAGTTCGGTGAATTCATACACGTTCGTGAGTGCAACCGTGATGGACCCTGTAGTCGAAAGCGTCGCATCATCGACATCCTTGATAACGATATTGAGTTTGTACGTTTTCTCTTCCGTTTCGTAGTCAAACCTGCGGGTCGTCGAAAGTTCACCCGTTGTTTCGTCGAGGTAGAAGCCCAAGTCTTCGCAATTCAAGCATTCGAACTTGTTATTGCGGAAGCCTGAAGCCGTATCGAGGTCGTCGAACGTGAGTGTGCCAATCGGGTAACCCTTCTGATTTTCGGGGAAACTAAGCGCTGTGGTCGGTTCGACAAACACAGGCATTTCGTTCACGTCTATAAGCGAGATAATCACGGCGGCGGTATCAGTCTGCATAATCTGGCCTGCAACACCAGAAGCGTCGGATGCGACAACCTTCATTTCATAGACATTCTTGGTTTCGTAATCGAGAACAGCGCCAGCAGCAACCGTAATAACGCCAGTATTCGGGTCGATGACAAAAGACTTTGAGTCATCAAGCAACGAGTATGTAATCGTAGCGCCAATCTGCGAAGTTTCCGCATGGATTGCATGGTCCATATTGACTTCGGTCGGAGCGATAGAATTTTCGACAACCGTTCCGTTATATGTTTTGAATTCGAACTTCGGACCATCATCGACGTCTGTCACCAAGACGGTAATTTCCATTTCGTCGTAGAGATCTGGATACTTAAGATTGCCATCGGCATCCCTCGTTGCATCCTGAACCCTCAAAGTAAGCTTATATGTACTCTTCGTTTCATAATCAAGAACAACACCCGGTTTCGTTTTAACGGCACCATTCTTAGTCACATCAAAAACATCGGTATCACCGCCAATGGCAGATACTGAATCATTCGTAAAACTGGTGTTTTTGATTATATCGCCATTTTTATTCGTATAGGTATCAAGATCCGCAAACTTGACATTTTCGTCCGAGAAGTATTCATTTTCAGCAATCTTGATTTCTTTTTTGTCGGTGGTGCCATAGTCAAAGTACGGTTTTTCATTGACATCTCCAATGACTATTTCAAACATGCGACTATCACAAAGTTGGAAAAATTTGTCGTCACAAATTTCTACTTCAATTTGATACTTGTCTCCAGAAGCCTTCCACGCTTCGTAATCAAACGCGTCCACACCATCTTTCATGGTAACGACGCCTGTTTTTTTATCGATTTCGAACAAATCCTTTGCCGAACCATCTATAACGGAGAACAAGACATCATCATCGTCATCATCTTCAGCAAGAATCTGGCCAGCTTCAACCTTTTTCCCATTTTCATTTTTCGCATTTTCAGGAACGATAAGCGGACTCGGCTTTGTACCTGTGAAGTGAGGAGCTTTGTTATCATCCACAAGCCTGACCACAAGACCACCATCGAACACACCACCCGAAATCGTAGCGCCATTCAAATTCATAATCCTGAAAATCATGTACTCGCTGCCTTCCTGCTTAGAATCTTCAATAACCTTGATATAGAACGGTTCGGACGGTTTACGTGTGTTCTTCTTGATCACAACATGCTTTTTCTTTCCATCCTTGCAGAACGGCATAAAATGAGGATCATTTTCGTCGGTCGGATTTTCAGCCAAATCCTCACGTTTTGCAAACTCTTCAGAACGGTTACCAGCATCTGGAGTTTTATAATAAGCATACTTAGTATCCGCATCTGTAACTTCATCAAAGAACGCAAAGCAGTAATCGAAGGACACTTCTGTATGAACCGTATCCGTCAGATAAAAATCCATGTCATACCAAACGTCATTACTTTCTTTAAACTTATCATTAGAAAAAACGTTTGTCTTGATTTCGGGAGAGTTGAACGGAACGTAATGGAATTCACCATTGAATTCAGATTCGAACCAGAGCGTTTTACCTGCAATCAACTGTCCAGCAACACTAAGATGATCATAAATCGTAAAGTTTCCGGTAGTCATAAATGTACCTTGGAAACTGGCTCCAGCACTATTGTTACCATTTGTTCCCTTAAATGCCGGCCAATAAACATCAGCTGTTGTATAGAACAAGACGTTGCCTGCGTAATTGGTATCGGCAACAACCTTTATTTTAGACAAATCAACATTATCCCAGGATTTAGTATCATTATTCCAAGTAGCTTCGTCATTAACATAAGCTACCTGAATTTTAGCATCATTAGCAGCACTTTCGAAATTAAAGCCATCTCTTGAGAAAATACGGGTCAAACGACCTGTCTTTTTGTAAGAACCATTCGACGCTTCACTATTTTTTTGTGCAGTCGGCATCAGGATATACAGGATTTTACCCGTTTGACTATCAATCTTGATGTCTTCTACAAACTTGTCAAACCAGACCTTTTTAGGGGACTGTTTCATATCATCTTCTGTTACGGGAGGAACACTGATATATTTAATTTCGGATCCGTTATTGGTACTAACCAATTGTATAGGGCTTTCCCACACAACACCTGTTGCATCAAAGATCGGAACTGTAAGATCCCTTTCCGGCTTAGGAACTCGATCCGGGCATTTTGCATAAGAACCGTCCAAGTGCAATCCTGCTAAACCAGAAACGCCATCCATATCTTGATCCCAGTCAGCATAAACTTTACCGCCAGCAGCATGAACGTTATTTATAAAATTATTTACATTATCTGTAGTACGACCCGTATTCGAAATAAAAAGTCCACCAATATCCTTATAAACTATGGTACCATTATTATTTTTAGTTCCTCTATCAGTACGACCATTTATCCTCCCCATAAAGACTTGATGTTTAAAACAAAATGTTGCATTCAACTTTGTATTTGAAGCACTATACCACTCCGGGAGAATCAAGCTATCAGCCCGAACAAGACCGTCTATCAAAGTATCGTTCGATGCAGAGCCTGCCAAAACCAATACATTTGATCCTGAAACAATTGGTCCACCTAAAGAGTGTGTCTCTGTAAAAAAGATGACTTGATTTTTTGCGGTTCCCGTATATCCGCTAGTTTCGTGAATAGAAAATTTCGGTTTTGCAAAAACAACAGAATCCGTGCCCCAGAGCTTATACTTCATAAGCTCGTTCCAAAGTTTCTGATTTTCGTCTTCTTTTGCAATACCAGAACCAACGCTCTCAAAATAGAGCGGAGACATTAAAATAGTGTCTCGTTCGACTGCCGGCTCAATCGTTTGAGCCGAGGCTGGCACAATATATCCGAATGCCAGCAAGAAAGAACCAAGAACGGTTCTGAATGTAAACTTTCCCTTTTTCATAACATACCCCAACTATAAAAACAACAAACCCGAAACACCTACTACTGAATATAGTAACATTTTTTTAACAGTAAAACATTAGTTACGAAGATTTCGCGAAAAAAGGTACAAAAACGAGACCATTTTGCCCACTTTCGTGTAATTTATCACAAAATTTGTATTATATAGGAACAATTTGTTCCACGTGAGTTCAAGAAATCCTTGCAAAAAATGAATTCTGATTCTATATTTGCGGGTCCTAGGCCCTGCGCAATGATTATTTGCGGGCAACTCGCCAGGGCGAAAGCAGCAACGGACTTGCGGATCTTTATGTGCTCAGGTAGCCTAGGATTTTTTATATTGCGCCCGTCAAGGGCGTTTTTTATTTAAAGAACGTCACTGGATTCTTCGCTACGCTCAGAATGACGTTGCATCAATCCACGGCCTACTAACCACAGCTTACTGATATCATGATTCTTTGGACGATTCGACATACAAAGCCTTACAATCCTAACGATGTTT
>JAEEGH010018682.1_pt1 | contig 14626 bp, 8 predicted proteins | sample 9134181 | NCBI WGS metagenome assembly JAEEGH01 (sample SAMN16246544, study PRJNA631951) | gut metagenome | biome: gut microbiome; feature: rumen; material: DP-attached | host: Bos | place: Iran: Karaj | collected 2018-10 | reverse complement strand
TCGGTGTGGATCTTGGCCCATGCGATGGAATCGCGGAGCGCCTCCTCCTGCCGGCCGCCAAACGTGCGTATGCGCCTCTCGGCAATCTTCCGCTCCCATTCGCCCTCGTCGGGATACGCCGCGGTGAGGTGCGTGTCGGAGATGTGCAGGACCGTGAACGGCTTCGACGCGCCCGCCTTGATCTCGTGGTAGTTGATCGAAAGGCGCTCGAAGCGCCCCCGCCCGGGGAACAACGACGGATCGTCCGCAAGGACGGGCAGCGCCGATGAGGCCATCAACCCTCCGAGCGCCGCGCCGCCTGCCAAAAATCCCCGTCTTGTCATATCCATGGTCATTTCTCCTTTCCGCAGTACGTAAAATTGATCCGGCCAAGGGGTTCCACCACGCCCAGCTCGTACCAGTCGAGCGGGTCTTTGCACGCGACCGTCGAATCGACGAACTTGAACCCGAAACGGAAATCACGACGCATCAGCCCCAGTGCAGAGCGCGGGACTTCAAGCGTCATCTCGTCGCCGTCAACCTTCATCTTCCCAAGTCCGTTCACCGCCTTGCCGTCCACGAGAATGCGCATGAAGTCGCCCTCGCCGTCGTGCCCCTCGATCGGCTTTGCCGTCTTGATCCTGAAGGTGACGCTTTTCGCATCGTGCGCGACGTCGATCCAGACCGGCGCATTGCGTTGCGTGCGGTTCACGTAGTTCGTGCCGTAGCCCTTCGCGTCGCGCGGCATCGCCGCGTCCGCGAAGCAGCGGTAGCGCTTCCACGCGCCAGACGGATTCGCCGCCGGTTCGTCCGCGATCCGCTTGTAACGGCGCACGTAGTCGCGGAGCAAGAGGAAATAGGCGTCGCCGTAGCCGCCGCGCATCATCTCGATGTCGCGCGAATACTCGAAGTTCGCGCAGTCGACGAACATGATGGGACGGTCGGGACGTCCCTTCCAACGTCCCGCGATCCACTCGTTCCAGCCCGTCACGAGCACGATGTCGGGGTCGGCCTCGATCGCCCGCTCCCACTGCTCGCGGAAGTTGCCCCCTTTCTTCCAGGCGTCCGGCGCAGTGTCGTTCGCGCCGTCGTGGAACGCCCGGCCCCTGTTCCCCTTCTCGCCGTACATCGCGCTGTCGCCGAAGCGGAGCTGCGGATGCTGCGCGACCGACACGTTCATGACGCTTTTCGCGACCTTCTCGCCTTCGAACACGCGCTGCGGACGCGAGAAGTCCATCCAGGGCCAGCCGCCCTTCTTCGACTTCTCGTTCGGCCACTGCGACTTGACGACGGTGAAGAACGCCCGCATGTCCGGCGAGCACTCCTCCTCCTTAGCGACGATGACGGGCTTGCCGTCCAGCTCGAACCATGTTTCCTTCGCGAAACCGGGCCCGTAGATGGCGTTGTAGATCCGCTGCACCGTCTTCCCCGAAGCCGAATTGGTGTAGAACATCACCTTCGGAATCTTCCATCCCGCGTCGTGGTACTCCTTCAGGATGCGCATGACGAGTTTTGCGTTCCGCTCGTAGATCACGGCGTTCGTCGTGTCGAAGAACAGAAAGTCGACGCCGCTCTGCATGATGAGCTTCATGTGGCGGCGCACCACCCATTCGTCATTCGAGAAGTAGTAGCCGTAAAGCGGTTCGCCCCAGTGGTGGTAGACCCCGTGTCCGCCCCAGACGGGACTGTCCGGCTTGCGTCCGGCGTCCGGATCGGCCGCCAGGATCTTCGAGACGTCATACGGCCCCGTCCGCCCGTGCTCGCCGAGCCACAGGAAGTAGAACAGCCCCACCTGCCGCTCCTTCGCGGAAGCGGCGCACGCCAGCACGGCCGCCACCACGCATGCGGCTGTGACCCGCAGAAAACCTCGTCGAAACACGCTCACTTTATTCATGACTTTTGCGACTCTTCACGGCACAAGCCGTGCGCACGCCTGGCAGGCGGGCGGAAGCGTCAGCTCGTAGAAACCGTTTTCCACCTTGCCCGCGTTCGGCCTGCGCACATAGCGGCAGCCGGCCTCGAACCCGTTTGGCACAAGCATTTCCGACGCGGCGATCGTGTTGCGCGAACCTGTCGGGATGCGGAACGTGCGCGGTACGGTCGTCGAGAAATTGTAGAACGTCATGTAACGCGAACCGTCCGGCGCGTCCGTAACAAATGCATCGTCCGGCAATCCCTCGATCTCCGCGGGGACGCCGCCCACGTGCCCCTTCCAGAGACGCATCGCCTCGCCGAGCGACGTGAGATGGCTCTCGAACGGGCTGACGTTGATGGCCTGCTCGTTGACCGGCTGGAAGTAGCAGACATACCGAAGCCCGCACGCCTCCCAGTTGCGCATCATGCCGTTCAGCATCTTCGCCGCATACAGGCCCTCGATGATGCCCTCCTCGTGATACCACGCGTACCAGATGTTCCACTCGTCGTAGGAGATGCCGATCTCCTTCGGCAGGCGCCCACGGAAGTCGCGCAGTGCGTTGAAGGCCCGGTCGACGCCCTTGTCCATCCGGTCGAAGAACGCGGCGGTTCGCTCCGGCGTCGAGAAGTCGCCGATGCCGGGGTTGTCGTAGCGGTGGTAGGAGACGACCGGCGCGACGTCCGCCATCGCCTTCGCGCTGTTGTCGATCCAGTCGTCGCCGCCGCGGGGATACGGTCCGGACGAGACGATGGTGAGCGTGGGATCGACCTTGAGCATCGCCTCGGCGTGCGGACGCACCATCTGCGCGTAGCCCTTCGCGCCCTTCGGGCCCTCCATGTGGTGGTAGCCCATCTCGTTGCCGAGCGACCACAGCTTCACGCGGCCCCGGCACGCCTTCACCCAGTCGGCGGAATCCTGCGGACTCTCCCACGCCGCGTTGAGGGTGAAGAACGGCTGCGCCCCGATCCGCTCGCAGAGCGCGAGGATATCCTCCATGCCGATGTCGTTCTGGTCGTAGCCGAGGCTGTGGGGCTGCGATTCGATCTCGGTGTACGCCTGGAGCGGCGCCCGCTCGTCGGGGTCGGGGATGAGACCGTCGCGCCAGCGGTACTCGCCCGCGAAATTGCCGCCGGGCCAGCGGATGACCGACGTGCCGATCTCGCGCAGGTTCTCGATTACGTCCGCGCGCATGCCCCGGAAGTTGTCCGCCGGCATCAGCGACACCGCGCCGACAACACAGTACTTCTTCCCCTTCACGCCCACGGAGATTTCCGCAATCGCGTTCGTGTCCGGCGTGAAGTCAAACGCGATGCGGTCCCACGGCGCATTCGGCTTCGTGTTCACCGTGAACGTGCGTTCGGCGAGCGTACGTTCCCCGGCCGTGACGCGCAGCACCATCGTAACGTCCTCGGGATTGAAAGACCGCACGACCGCCCTGAAATTGTGCGCAACGCCGCCGCGCAGCCCGATGCCGCCCTGGCGGATTCCCGCCTCTCCGCCCTCGACAAGCCCGCCGATCACCTGGCTGTGCCGCTCGTTCTGCCGCCACATCCGGCTTTTCGCGGCGTGGCGCGTGCAAGACATGTTCGTGTGGTCGTACAGGGCGTGCGTCCCGTACGGTTCCCACATCATCGCGACGCCCGTGCGGGACGGCTTGCCGGCGAACTTGCGGTTCCGCGCGAGCTGTGCCGAAAGCCCGCCCTGCAAGGCGGAACGCGTATGCTCGATGTTCTGCCCGAACAGTTCCGCCGGTATCGGTTTCGCGGCCGCGACAGCCGACGTGCCGCCCAGCGCAAATGCGGCGATTGCGCAGACAAGGCACTTGCAATCATCAAATAATATCTTCTTCATGACTTGCCTTTTCACTGCGCCATGACAGAGGCAACGAGTGCCACGAACATTATCGCCTTCTTCATATAGGCACTCCTTTACCGCCTAGACCAGCGGCGGAACACCGCCTCGGCCTTCTTTCCGCGGAACGTGAAGTCACGCATGCGCACCTGTTCTCTCGTCACGCTATCCCGCCGCGGCGAGTGCTGGTCCCATTTCCACCAGTGGAATCCTCTGCACCACTCCTCGTGCGCGAACACGCTGAAAAGCGCCTCCATGTACTTTGCCTGCTCGTCTTCGTCCGGCTCGGCCTCCACGTCGAGGCCGGACGGCGACGCCGCGCCGTCCTTGATAGACGCGCAGCCACACTCGCCGAACACGATCGGCTTGCCAGTCGCCTTCGCGATCGCGAGCATTCGTGCGTGCGCCCCCTTGAGGCGCTCCGCCATCTCCTCAACTGAAAGTGCCTTTCCCTTGTCAGCCTTCGTGCGAGCGGGACAGTAGTAGCTGATCGTGAGGTAGTCGAGCGAATGGAACCAGTGGTCCGGATCAGAGAGGCACTTCTTGAAGTCCACGACGCCCGTGTGGAGCGTATGGCAGCTCGTGACCGGACCGGAATACACTCCTCGGACGGCGGCGACAACGACCTTCCACTTGTCGCTCTCCTCCACCATGCGGTCAAGCTCGCTGTCGAGGCAGAACGCCTCACATTTAGTGCGTTCGGCGATGCGCGCGTAGTAGGCGCTACGCTCGGCCATGGAGGCGAACCACTTCGCGCGTTCCCGAGTGGCGCGGCCGGGCATGCGCTCGCGGTCTTGGATCATCCACACGCCGAGGCGGCCGATGCCGTCCTTGCACTCGAGCATTGGGCGCAGCTGCACCTTCATGCCCTTGGCATGGATGAGATCGATGGCATCCATGAGCTCGATGTCGTTCGGGGTAAGGGCGAAGTCCTTGTACTGGAACGAGGACGAGCATGAGTCCTGCCACACGGTCGGAACCACCGTCACCCACGTGGCGCCAGCACGGGCGATGGCGTCGATCTCCGCCTTCGCCTCGACGGAACCGAAGTAGCCGTTCGTGGCGTAGAAGCCGAACGTCACGCCCCACTGCATCCCGTTTGGAATTCCGGCACGGTGCACGGACCGCATATCGCACGCTGGCGTCGCCGCCGACACGCCGAGAGCGAAACATCCCGCTAAAGCCATGAACATGACCAGTTTCTTCATCTCTTTGTCCTTTCTGATCTTCCGTAAAGAACCTTGGGATCGTTGAATCCTCCCTGCAATGCTGAACGCGTATGCTCGATGTTCTGCCCGAACAGTTCCGCCGGTATCGGTTTCGTCGACGCGACGGCCGACGAGCCGCCCAGCGCAAACACCGCGATTACGCAGACAACGCGCTTGCACTCATCAAGTAAAACTCTCTTCATGATTTGCCTTTTCATTGTCACATGTCTTTCACTTGAGGTAACGCCAGTCGAGCGCCCAGTAGCGGCGGTCGAGTTCGTAGGGATCCACCAGGTCGCGATCGACGTCGAACGTTTCCGGTAATATGCCGTAGCGCTTCATTTCGCGCAGGTAGGGCTTGGGCGGACGGAACCCCTTCATGTCGAAGCGCTTGACCCTTTCGAGCACGTCGTGTCCGTCCTGGATCATCGCGAGGATGAGCTTGTAGTCGGGGTCGTCGGTCGACTTGAACACCGACTTGCCGTCCTTGCCCATGCCGAAGCCGCCCACCTCCTTCGCGAGCGGCGCCCTGAGGAAGAGCGACTTCTCGGGACGCGAGAGATTGAAGAGCAGGTGGCGATGCCATTTCTTGAGTCGCGGGTCATCCCATTTCGGTGTCCAGAAACTGATGCCGTTCTCGTCGGAGAGCGCGTGCGGGAGGCGCATCGCGCCTGTATGGCACGAGTCGCAGCGGCGCGTAATGACGTCGCGCGCGGCAACGGTCGCCGCGCGGCGGCTGTCGTTGTTCAGGGCCTGCTTGTTCTGCAAGTAGCCGCCAATCGACCCGCAGCCGAGCGCGGCGTAGGTGCCGGGATACGGGGCGGAGGTGTCCAGCCACTGCATGATCACGCGTCGATCGGCCGGCGTGACCTGCGCGCCGTGGTGCGCCCCGGAGATCTTCTCCATGAGCGGACTCCCGCCGCTGCCGCGCGCGTAGGGCGGCCAGTCGCTCGCGGCCTGGTTGCGTCCGTCCAGCACCTGGTTGTGGGAAATAAGGCTGTAATAGGCCATCGAGAACATCACGCCGCGGTCGCCGCTCAGGTCCACGCCGCCGGCGCGCCGGTCGGGATTGTGGCACTTCACGCAGGAACGGTCGAGGATCGGCTGCACGTCGCGCGGGAAATCGGGTACGTCGAAGACGCACCCCGAGGAATCGAGGTCCGACGGCGCGCGCGAAAGCGCCTTCGACACCGTGGCCGCACGGCGCACGGTGTTCTCCGTCTTGCGCTCGTGGCAACCCACGCACCCCTGCCGCTCGCCCGGCATCACCTGCGTGAACGACTGCATCCGCTTCACGGCGCGCCCCTCGGCGTCGAGCGCGATGAAGAAGACCGACCGCAGCGCGGGAACGCGGAAGTACGCGCTGCCGTCGTCCTCCACCGGCACGGTGCCGAGCATCCGCGTGAGCGTGAACGTGCCGCCGTACGAGAGCGGGTCCATGCCGCCCGTGTAGTTGATCGGCTTGGGCAGGGATTCCATCACCATCAGCTTCTTGATCGTGCCCGGCTTGACGCCATCCAAGCTGCGGCTGATCATCACGTTCTCGAGATAGAACTCGCCCGTCGCCGAGGAAAGGTCGGTGCGGTCCGCCAGCACGCGCTCGCGCGGACGCGGCATGAGCGGACGCGGCTCGCTGATGCGCGCGCCGCCGTCGCTCGCCCCCTCGAACGCCGTGAACTCCTGCGGAAGGCGGAACAGCTCGGAGGTCTGTCCCCCTCTGTCCATCAGGAACACGCCATCCCCGTCCGTGGCCATGAACAGGTCGGACGAGAACGCCCAGGGATCGTACCAGACCTTGTTCCCCTTCGAGATGTGGCGGATGTTGGAGCGGTCGTCGGGGCCGGACTTCGCCGACAGCACGCTCAGGAAACCGCCGTGCTCCATCTTTCCGTGTCCGGGGGAATCGATCAGGACAAGCTCGTCGGAGCCGGGGATCGGCTTCGCGTCGATGTAGACGCCGCCGGGATAGGTGTTGCCCTGGAGAATCTGATGCTGGGTGCCATCGGGATTCATCGTCCAGAGATGGTGGTAGGTGACCTGCCGGCGATCCACGTACTCCCAGCGCATGTAGGCGATGCGCCCGTCAGGAAGAGGCCAGGGCGTGTTGTCGTGCTCGATGTTGGCGGACAGCATGCGGATGCCCGTGCCGTCCGGCTTCATGCGGTAGATCGTGCCCACCTGCGTGAGCCAGCAGTTCACCCAGCGGCGGCAGCGGGCGGAGACGAACAGGATGTCGCCGTCCGGCAGCCAGGTCGGCTCGATGTCGTCGTAGTCGCCGAACGTGAGCTGCTTCAGGCCCGTGCCGTCGGCGTTGATGGTGAAGAGATGGTAGCGTTCCTCGTCGCCGGGGCGGTAGGAGAAGAGGATCGTGCGGCCGTCGTAGTGGACGCACGGGTCGCGCACGGCCCCGGCGATGTCCTCGAACAGCGTGCGGAAGGACTTCGTCCGGACGTTGTACGCCACGAGGCGTCCCTGCCGGTTGAGGATGTTGTGGCTTCTGCCGTAGCAGTAGTAGCCGAAGTTGGCGTACCAGTGTTCGCGCCGATGGGTGCGCGTGGCGAACACGATTTCGTCGAACGCGCCGAAGAGCTTGTCGCGTAGTTCGTCGACGGGCGACGCGCTCACGCCGGACAGAACGGGCCGGGTGTCAGAGTCGTAGAGGTCGATGTAGTCGATGTTCACCGGAAGCTCAGGCGCGACGATGCGCAGTTTGGCGTCCTTCGGGATGTCGAGGCGTGCCACCTGCACGTCCGCAATCACGTGGAAGTCGCCCGTATCGGGGAACTCCATGTCGCCTAGATGCCGGTCGCCGTCGAAGAACTGCAACTTGGCGTTCTTGCCGCCGTTGTTCGTGGCGAACGCCACCGCCACCCATTTCGCACCGGGCACCTTGCCATACTGTACGCCCTTGCCGTAACTGAAATACGCGAGGATTTTGCCGCCGGACGTGCCCGGGATCTTGTCGTACGATCCGGCTCGCTGGCCCTTCGCGTTCGGCAACATTTCGCCGCACTCCGCCTCGACGCGGAACGGCTTCCCCACGGCGGATGTGCCCATAAGGACGATTGCGCCGAGGAGGAACGCGCGAAGGACAGGAGCTGGCTTTTTCATAAGCGGCTACTTCTCGATCGGTTTGATGTACTGGTCGTAGAGCAGGTTGACGGTCTGGTAGTAGATCGTGCGGATTCCGTTGACGCTCTCGCGCTTGCCGCTGGAGCAGATGCAGACGAAACCCCAGTCCTCGTCTGGGCAGAAGTACATGCAGCTGAAGAGCCCCTGCGCGCTTCCCGTGTGGCCCTTCAGCTTCTTGCCCTTGATGAAGCGGGGTTCGACGCGGGTGGTGAGGCAGTACTGCGTGCCATCGCCGGTCTCGACGACGGGCGTCAGGAGCTTCCTGCAGCCCGCCTCGGAGATGATGCGGTTGCCGTTGGGGGCCACGCCGCCGTTGCGGAGCGTCATCATCCATTTGGCCAGGTTCGGCGCGGACATCTTCATGCCGCCGGTCGGCGACCAGTAGCAGCCGTCCTTTCCGATTTGATACGTCCCGTTCGCCACCTTGATCTCGTTGTTGCGCACGTAGCCCTTGCCGGGAACGAGCTTGTCCGACTTCTTGTTGTAGACGTAGAGCTTCGTGAAGGTGGAGCTGTCGAGCGCATCGAGGTTGTAGCCCGCGTTGTCGACGCCGATGGGTTTCAGGATGTGGTTCAGGACATACTCGTCGAACCGCTCGCCCGACACCTTCTCGATGATGAGGCCGATGATGTTGAGGCCGCGGTTGCAGTACTTGTACCCCTTGCCCGGGGGATAGGGCAGCCAGGCCTTCTCGCGGATGGTCTTGATGTCGGTCTTGGACTCGTCCACGTACGTCAGGTCGCGGTACATGTCCAGGCCGCCGCCGTCTGTCATGCTGGAGGTGTGCGAGAGCAGCATCTTGACGGTGACGGGGATGTCGGGATAGCGCGGGTTGCGGATCTTCATGCCGAGGATGTCGTTGACGTCGTCTTCGAGCGACATCTTGCCGGCCTCCACCAACTGCAGGATGGATATGCCCGAGAAGGACTTCGAGATCGACGCGATGCGGAAGATGTCGTTGATGTCCAGGGGCTCGCGGGTGTCCTTGTCGCGATATCCAAAGGCCTTCTGGTAGACGACCTTGTCGCCCTTGACCATCACGACCGCCATGCCGACCGTTTTGCATTCGTCCATGTAGCCGCGGATCTTCTCCTCGACCTGCGCGGGAGTGAGTCGCTGCGCGCAGGCCGCATCGGCCGTTTCGGTGTTTTGGGCGAATGCGGACGCGGCAACCGCAAGCGCGAGGAACGGAATGCCAACTCTGACGATTCGGTTCATGGGCTGTTTCTCCGTTGATGACGGCCCTACGACTCGTAGACGACGCGGTAGCCGATTTTCTTCGCAAGGGCCTCGACGTCCTTCTTGAAATCGCCGAGGAACGTGACGCGGTGCCAGCCCCAGAGGTCCCAGAGCGGGTACGACTTCTCGAAGTCGCCCGTCACCTCCGCCACGATCTTCGTGCGGCAGGCGCGGTCGTCGGGATCGTTCGAGAACGTCCGCCCGGTCTGCACCAGCACGCAGCCAGTGCCGCCGTTTCCGGTGAAGTGGAACTGGACGGTCGTGACGGGGTAGTTGATCGGCGCGAGCGCGCGGACGGACGCGCCCTGGCGGTCCTCGGAGTGCGTCTCGATCTCGTAGGGCGAGGCCTCGCTCGCCACGCCCAGGAGCTTGCGGGTCGAGACGCAGTGCGCGAAGATCATGGCGCGGCGCGAACTGTCGATCGCGGGGTCGGAGATGTAGCCCATGCGGCCCTTCGTCATCGCGTGGAACACGACCATCGCCACCGTGGAGCGGATGTCGTTCTCGCACGTGCCGAAGAGCCCGATGTCCTGGAGCTCCATGAAGCCGAGGCACGGATAGGCCTGCAGCTTGCCCGAGTAGCACCCGCCGAGGCAATCGACGGAGATCGCCACGGCGCCGTGCGCCTTGAGCACTTCCCGCATGCCGTAGAACTGCTTCGCGCAGCCGAGAAGCGTCTCGTCGGAGACGCCTTCGATCTTCCGCGCCGTGCGCTTCCACTCCGCGACCTTCGCGCGGGCCAGCGCGTCCGGCACCTTCTCCCACGCGGCGTTCAGCTCGTCGAACTTGACGTCCTCCACGACGATGCCGAAGTCCTTGAGGATCTTCGCCTTCATCTTGGGGTCGTATTTCTCGACGGAGAGTATCTTCTTGCCCTTCACGGCGGCAAGCGTCTCTTCGGGGGAGAGGCAGTCGAGCGGCCCCTCGCAGGGCTTGATGCCCGTCTCGGGAGGCGTGTGCGCGAGACGGTATTCGGTGGCCGCCTTCACGAAGTCGTCGCCCGTGCCGTCCTTCAGCTCCTCGAACGCGCGCGCGGCGCCGATCGTGTCGTTGAAGTCGAGCGAACTCATGAAGGCGTAGTGCTTCTGCTTCCTGCGCAGCATCGCGGCGTTGTACACGTCCCACCCGCCGATGCCGGAGTACGGGAAACTGCAGAAGAGCGTGGGCTTGCCGGCCTTGGCGATTCCGGCGATGGCCTTGGGCCACGAGTTCATCTGGATGACGAGGTAGCCCTTCACGTCGCCGGACTTCGCGTCCTCGTCCAGGATCTTCGCGGCGCCCTTGTCGTCGAACGCCGTGCCCGGCACGAACTTCACGCCCGGCACCCCGGCGTTCAGCGCGTCCTCGATGTTCTTCATCACGGGACGGAAGTCGAAGCCGACGTTGGGCCACGTCTTCCTCACCTGCACGTCGTCCCAGATGGCGAACACGAGGCGCACCTTGACGGCGCCCGTCTTGTCGGGAATCGCCTCGGGCGGAACGGGGCCCGGAAGCGCGGCGAAGAACTCGGCGAGTTCGCGGCTGGACGTCGCGCATCCCGCCATGCCCGCCGTCGCCGCCAGAAGACCGTAGATGAAGTCCCTGCGCCCACATGCGGCGCAGGTTGCCGTTTTAATGTTCTGTTGGCTTTTCATGGCAAGATTATAGCAGAAACTTTCACGTTCGTGCGGCCTATCTTGATTTCAAGGCTCGGGGTTGATATAATTTCCACACTTTCTCGGAGGCTATGCAGATGACCATAAAAAAGATCGTTATGCTTTCCTGTCTGGCAATGGCACCCCTTGGGGTAACCCATGCGGCAATGTATTCGGACATGTCGGTGGACGTTTCCAACCTTCCGAAGGAGAAGCATATCCTCCGGAACATGATGCTCGCGCGCGTCTGGGCGCGGACGCTGCCGTCCCCGGGCACCACGCTGAAGGTCCGCTTTGCGCTGGACGCTTCGCTTCCGGGCGAAGAGGTGGTCGTGGCCGTCACGAACGGCGCGACGGTCGTGCGCGGTGGACGTTTCCGCTCGCTGGTGTTCGGCGCCGGCGTGCTGCTGCGCGCGATCCGCTACGGGGCCGATTCGTTCGAACTCGCCGACGGCGAACTCCGCTTCTCGCCGGCCAACCCCTACCGCATCGCGTATCTCGCCCGGCATTTCAACAACTGGTATCTTCGCGCGAGCGCGGACGAGCAGGTGCGGTACGTGGAGGACCTTGCGCTCTGGGGAATGAACGGATTCATGATGCAGCTGGATTACCCTTCCGTCGACACTGTCTGGGCTTCGGAGGGCGACAAGGCCGTGTTCGCGGCCGCGTCCGTGGCGCTGTCCGAACGGGTGCACGCGCTCGACATGGACCTGATGACCTTCGGCGGAGACAACTGCATGCCGGAGAACATGCCGCCCGCGTTCAGGGCCACGAAGGACCCGAAAGGAAGCCGCGGGGCGGACGAATACAACGTGTGCCCCGAAAAGCCCGGCGCGCGCGAAGCGCTCCTGCGCTTCTGGCGGGAGAAAATCGAGCGGCGGCGGCACCTGGCGGCGACGAGCGTCATGTATTGGCCGTTTGACGAGGGTGGGTGCGCATGCGAGAAATGCGCCCCGTGGGGCGGCAACGGGTACGTGCGGCTGATCGAACAGCTGCGTCGCATGAACGAGGAGGCGTGTCCGGGCGTCAAGCACATCGTCTCCACCTGGTTCTTCCGAAACGACGACTGGGAAGCCTTCCACGAGTACCTCAAGAAACAGGACTGGATCGACGCGCTGGTAATCGACGCGCGCGGCAACATCCCGAAACATCCCCTGATGCATCCGCTGCCGAAGGACATTCCAATCATCACGTTCCCAGAAATCAGCATGTGGGGACGTTTCCCCTGGGGCGGCACGGGCGCGAATCCGCTCCCGGCGCGCTTCGAACGGCAGTACCGCCAGTGTCAGTCCATCGTCAAGGGGTTCATGCTCTATTCCGAGGGCATCTACGAAGACGTAAACAAGATCGTGATCAACGGCCTCTACGTCAATCCCGCATGCGGGTGCAACGACGTGCTGCGGGAGTATGCGCGCTGGGAGCTGCCGGGATGCGACGAACAGGATTTCGTGGCGTTCTGCGAGAAGCTCGAGCAAAACTACGAGACGCAATGCCCGAACGGCAAGGCGGGACGAAAAGGACACGTCGTCTCGCAATACGTGAAGCTGGCGCCGCCGGAAGAACTGGCGGCCCGTGCGCGCGCCGCGCATGAGATCGCGGCGCTCGCCGACAGGATCGACGCCATGATCCTGCCGCCGATGCGTCGCAACTGGCGTTGGCGGCAACTCTATCTCCGGGCGAAGATCGACGAGGCCGTCTTCTCGTCACGGGATGCCCGAACGCCCGCCGCGATGCCCGCCTACGCGGAGCTCATGAACCTTTACCATGCGGAGAAGCAGGTCGAACGACTTCTGGACGGCACATGGCGCGGCTACACGTGCCCGCCGTTCAGAGACGCCGACGAGAAACGCTAAGAGATTAAAGCCAACTGCGACGTTTAGGGTTAGCGGAAGATCAGCATTGCGCCGGCGGAGATCACCCGCGCCCAGATCTCGTTGCCCTCGCGCCGGACGACAACCACGCTGCCAGGGATGCCGCAGCCCGTGCCGCTCAAGGGGCCGCCGAGCGTGACCGTTCCGTCGATCTCGGCGACCTTCGCCGCAAACGTCTTCGCCAGCGGATGCGATGCATCGCGTCCCAGGTCCACCGTCACCGCGCCCTCCGTCACGAGGTCGCCCGTCACCTTCACGAAATCGCAGGCGCTGCCGGTGTCGTTCGCCGTGCAGACGATCGATGCACCGGACGCGAGCGTGAGGTTCGTGACGGTGACGCAGGCACCCGCCGCGTGGCCGTCCGCGCCCGGGGCGACGCTCCGCGTCACGCGGAACGTGCCGTTGGAGCAGCTGCCCACGCCCTTGATGCGCGCGAGCGTCTGCGCGAGCGCGTTGCCGTCCAGCACGGCGTCCGCGCCCAACTCGACGCCGGGGGCGACCGCGCCGTCCACCTGCGCCAGCACCACGCCCTCCTCGATCTTCACGAGACCGGTGAGCGTGTTGACCTGTGCGAGCGCCAGCGTGCCGGCACCCGTCTTCGTGATGCCGCCGTCCTCGCCTTCCAGCGCGGGATCGTGCGTGAACGGCACGTTCCACGTCAGCTTCTGCCCCGCCTTGAGAAGCGAAAGGTCGATGTTCGCGCCGTTCGTGGAGACCATGTTGAGCGTCAGGTTGTTAATCGTCTGGTTCGCCGCGCTCGTGCGGAAGCATCCGCCGTTCCAGAAGATCTCCGCCGTCGAATCGGCCGTAGTGTTCCCCGTGGAGATGACGTCGGCCTGCACGACGCCGCCGTGCATGTTCAGACGGGACTTGGCGCCGTACCGGCCCAGCACCACCTTCTTGTTCGAGCCGTCCACCACGGTCAATCCGCCGTACATGTTGTACGTCGCGCGCGCCGAGGGCGAACCGGCATAGCCGAAGCTCAAGTACTCCGTACCCGACACGTGAATCTCGCCGCCGTACTGGTTGACGACCGCCTCCAGCGTGTCGGCACGGCCACCGTTGCCGTGGTTACCGAGGCAGAAGCGCTTGTTGGAACGGAAGATCGCGCCCTCATGCACGTTCAGCGTCGCGACCAGATTCATCTTCTGCGCGTTGTCCCAGGCCAGGATGAACTGCTCCGCCGTCACCTCGCCGCCGCGGATCGTAAGCGTCGGACGGAGCGGCACCACGGGGTTCACGTCGTAGGAGGCGTGGCTGCGCCCCACGACGATGTAGGACGACGCGGTGGTCTTGCCGCCGCGGATTTCCACCTCGCCGGTCATCGGCGTGCCGTCCTCGTTCAGCAAGTCGTGTCCGCCGACCCAGAACTCGCCGCCCGTGATGTTGACCGTCTGGCCCTCGCGTCCCCAGATCATCTTGCCGTTGAAGACCACGCCGGCGGGGTAGCCGGTCGTCGGGGCGTCGCCGTTCTCCGGGAGAACCGGCTGCGTGCCGGCGCCCTTCGCGCCGCCCGAAAGCTTGATCGTGCCGCTTCCGTTTAGGACGACCGTGCCCTTGCCGGTCTTGAGGAAGGAACCGTTGTTGGAGAAGGCCTTGTCGATGTAGACTTCCGTATTCTCCTCGGCGCGCACCACGAGCGCCTGTCCGGAGGCGATCGTCGGCGTCAGCGGGGCGCGGAAGACGCCGGACTCGGTGAAGCGGAGCGTCGCCGGGCCGAGCGAGAGCGGCGTGTCGCCGAACCGCGCGGGCGCGCCCTGGATCGTGCCGGATTTCACCGTCACCCCGGCTGCCGAC
>JAEEGH010018681.1_pt1 | contig 14626 bp, 15 predicted proteins | sample 9134181 | NCBI WGS metagenome assembly JAEEGH01 (sample SAMN16246544, study PRJNA631951) | gut metagenome | biome: gut microbiome; feature: rumen; material: DP-attached | host: Bos | place: Iran: Karaj | collected 2018-10 | reverse complement strand
CCAAAGGAATGGAAACCCTCAACAATATCCTTTCCGCTGCCGCGCAGCTCATCTACGAGAAGGGCTATTACGGCGCCAACATCGCGGATATCACCAAGCTGGCCGGCGTGGCGACAGGGACCTTTTATGTCTATTTCAGCAGTAAGATCAGCCTCTACCGCTACCTGCTGCTGCAGTTCGGACACCAGATCCGAAAGGAAATGTCACAGAAAACCGCCAACTGCCAGACGCGGCGTGAAGCGGAGCGCGAGGGCCTTCGGGCATGGCTGGAATACGTCCGCAAGCATCCCTATGTGTACAACATCATTTGGGAATCGCTCTACGTCGACCGCAATTTGTTCAAGGAGTATTACGAGACCTTCAGCAAAGCGTATTCGTCAGGGCTGTCGCTCGCGCAGGAAAACGGCGAGGTCAAGGACATCGACCTCTCGGTCCTGTCCTATATGCTGATGGGTATTTCCAACTTTGTCGGTTTGAAATACTGCTTGCTCGGCGACGGAAGCGCCGACCTCGACACGGTCGTGGACGAGGCCATGCGTGTGCTGGACGGCGGCATGTTCACAGGAGAAACGCCCGTGAAGAAGGAGCGGGCCGCCAAGCCCCGGAAGGACATGAACTTTCGGGTCGAGGTGGACTTCGGATTTCTTGAAAACAGAGAACGCGAAGGAGACAAATAAGAATGTTTTATGAAGTGCAAAAGGCAGAGACTTCCCGTCTGACGACCGCCTTTTACCACGCCGGCAAGGCGGGGCTGCCGAAACTGATGCTCATCCACGGCAACGCCTCCTCGGCCAAGTTTTATCTTCCGCTGATGAAGCGGCTGGAGGACCGCTTTGAGCTAGTGGCTCCTGACCTGCGCGGGTTTGGCGATACCGAGCCCAAGCCCATCGACGCCCGCCGCGGTATGCGCGACTTCTCCGATGACGTGGACGCCCTGGCCGAGACGCTCGGCTGGGAGCGCTTCAGCCTGCTTGGCTGGTCCATGGGAGGCGGCGTTGCGATGCAGTACGCCATCGACCACAGCGAGAAGCTGGAGAGCCTGATCCTGGAGGCTCCGCTCTCTCCCTTCGGCTTTGGCGGCACCTACGGCGAGGATGGTAAAAAGCTCCAACCGGTCGGCCTGGCCAGCGGAGGCGGCTGTGCTAACGCGCAGCTGATCGCCTGCCTGCAGAGCGGCGAGCGCAGCTTCATCGCGCAGACCATCGACGGCGTATATGTCGCGCCGCCGTATCAGATCGCCCCGGAGCTCAAAGAGATGTTTATCGACAGCGTGCTGTCCACCCGTGTCGGCGACGGTCTGTATCCCGGCGACAAGACGGCAGCTCCCGTATGGCCCTTCTTTGCCGCGGGAGAAAACGGCGTCTGCAATACGATGGCTCCCAACTACTGCGATCTTTCCCCGATCGCGGAGATCCCCAACAAGCCCCCGATCCTTTGGATCCGCGGCGCGTCGGATATCATGGTTTCTGACACGAGCCTGATGGACTTGGCCTGGCTTGGACAGCTTGGCTATGTGCCGGGCTGGCCCGGCGCGGAAGCCTGCCCGCCGCAGCCCATGCTGAGCCAGACGCGCTATGTGCTTGAGAAGTACAAGGCCAACGGCGGCAGATATGAGGAGGTCGTCATTGCGGGCGGACACGGTCCGATGCTCGACAACGAGGACGGCTTCGTTGCGGAACTCCTGCGTTTTCTCAGCGAATAAAAAACAGAAAGGCGATGCCTATTGAAAGCGGTTTATGCCGGAAGCTTTGACTGCTACACAAACGGGCATCACGATATCGTGCGAAAAGCCAGCCGTCTGTTCGACGAGGTGCATATCGTTATCGCGGTCAATTCCGCGAAGAAACGGAGCTATCCCGCCGAACAGATGGCCGAGGCCATCCGCGCAGCTTTGGAGCGCGAAGGGCTTTCCAACTGTAAGGTCAGCATTTACAGCGGTATTGTCGCAGAGTACTGCCGAGAGCATGAGATCGACTATTTCATTCGCGGGCTGCGCAACAACCTCGACTACAACTACGAGGAAAACGTGGCCAATGTGAACAAGCTGATCATGCCGGACATGGACACCATTTATTTTCGCGCGGTAGCGCCCGCGATCTCTTCCTCCATGGTGCGTGAGCTGCACTCCTTCGGTAAGGATGTATCCGCGTATGTCCCCGCCGAAGTGTGGGAGAGGATCAAGGCATAGCGTCAAGCAGAACAAAGACATATTTTTTTACCCGTAAAACTGAATGACAATTCATATTGAAAAAGGAGAGTACTCATGTTCAGACTGGATGAAGAGCATCTGGAGCTTCAGGCTTCCTTTAAAGAATTTGCGGAAAATGAGATCAAGCCCCTGGCCAAGGAGATCGACGAGACCGAGCGCTTCCCCCTTGAGAGCGTGAAGAAGATGGCCGAGATGGGCATGATGGGCCTGCCCATCCCCGAGGAATACGGCGGCAGCGGCATCGACCAGCTCGGCTACGTACTGGAGATCGAGGAGCTGGCGAAGGTCTGCGCGACCACAGCGATCATCGTCTCCGCCCACACCTCTCTCTGCTGCTGGCCGATCCTCAAGTTCGGCACGGAGGAGCAGAAGCAGAAGTATCTTGTGCCTCTGGCCCGCGGCGAAAAGCTCGGCGCTTTTGCGCTGACCGAGCCCAGCGCCGGAACTGACGCCTCCATGCAGAAGTCCACGGCCGTTCTTGACGGCGACAGCTATGTCCTCAACGGCAGCAAGATCTTCATCACCAACGCCGGCGCGGCGGACGTGTTCATCGTCTTTGCCATGACGGACAAGGAGCAGGGCACCCGCGGCATCTCCGCCTTTATCGTCGAGCGCGATATGCCCGGCTTCAGTATGTCCAAGCCGGAAAACAAGATGGGTCTGCGCGCCTCCTCCACCTGCGAGTTGATCTTCGACAACGTCCGCATCCCGAAGGAAAATCTGCTCGGCCAGGAGGGCAAGGGCTTCAAGATCGCGATGGCGACTCTTGACGGCGGCCGTATCGGCGTGGCCGCGCAGGCTACCGGCATCGCACAGGGCGCGATCGACGAGGCTGTGAAGTACACGACCGAGCGCATCCAGTTCGGCCGCCGCATCTCTCAGTTCCAAAATACGCAGTTCACGCTGGCCGATATGCAGACCAAGACGGACGCCGCCCGGCTGCTGGTATGGCGCGCCGCCGCGGCCGAGCAGGACGGCCTTCCTTACACGGCTCCCGCCGCCATGGCAAAGCTCTTTGCCGCGGAGACCGCCTCCTACGTTACCAACCGCGCAGTACAGCTTTTCGGCGGCTACGGCTACTCGAAGGACTACCCCGTGGAGCGCATGATGCGCGACGCGAAGGTGACCGAAATCTACGAAGGCACCAGCGAAGTGCAGAAGATGGTCATTTCCGGCTTCATGGGTGTGAAGTAAGGGAAACAGCATGAAGATTCTGGTATTTGTCAAGCAGGTCCCTGACACGGACGATGTCAAGCTCGATCCCAAGACCGGAAACCTGCGCCGCGACGGCGTCAAGAGCATGATGAATCCTATGGACGCCAACGCGATCGAAGCCGCGCTTCAGCTCAAGGAGAAGCACGGCGGAAGCGTCTGCGTCGTCACGATGGGTCTGCCGATGGCGACCGAGGTGCAGAAAAAAGCGCTCGGCATGGGCTGCGACGAGGCATATCTGCTTTCGGATCGTCCTTTCGGCGGCGCGGATACGCTTGCGACCTCTTATACGCTGGCCAAGGCGGCGGAGAAGATCGGCGGCTATGATCTGCTGCTTTTCGGGCGTCTCGCGACCGACGGCGATACGGCACAGACTGGGCCGGCCGTGGCGGCGCAGCTCGGCATCCCGCAGATCAGCCTGGCCTCTTCCATCGCGGTCGAGGACGGCTGGGTCTACTGCGACCGCGATCTCGGTGACACGGTGCAGCGCGTCCGCGCGAAGCTTCCCGCCGTCGTCACGGTCAACGGCGGGATCAACAAGCCGCGCTACGCCACGCCCATCAACATCATGCGCGCGCAGAAAAAGCCGCGCACGACCTGGACGGCGGCGGATCTCGGCTGCGATATGACGAAGATCGGAACGCCCGGCTCTCCCTCTTCGACAAAAAAGGTTTTCGAGCCGGAAAAGCGCAACACCGATACGCAGTATCTGACGGGCAGCCCGGAGGATATGGCCAAGACGCTGGCGGACTTGCTCGAAAACGAGCATTTGCTTTGAGAGGCGGTGGGAATATGAAATCGGATTATCAGGGAATCTGGGTCTTTGCCGAACAGGAAAACGGCAAGCTGCATCCTACCGTGCTCGAACTGCTGGCAAAATCCAAAGAGCTCCAGAAGCATAACGGCGAGAAGATCACCGCTGTTTTGCTTGGCGCGGACGTCTCGGCGCTGGCCGATACGCTCTTCTCTTACGGCGCGGACGCCGTCCTGCTGTGCGAAAACGACGCGCTCCGCAGCTACAGCGCACGGCCGTATCAGAAGGCGCTGACACAGCTTTCCGAAAAGTACAAGCCGTCGATCCTCCTCTACGGTGCGACACCGCTGGGCCGTGATCTGGCTCCGCGCGTGATGGTCTCGCTCGATACCGGCCTGACCGCGGACGCGATCGATCTCGGCTTCGATGAGGATGGCGTGTTCTATCAGACCACGCCCGGATATGGCGGCAAGATCCTCGCGCACATCGTCATTCTGGAGCGCCGTCCGCAGATGGCCACCGTCCATGCGCAGATCTGCGCGCCGATCGAGCCGATTGCCAATGCGTCCGGCGAGCTGATCGCGGAAGAACTCAATCTTGAACCGGACAGCGATTACGAGGTACTGGAGACACGCAGCGCGGAGAAGAGCGGCGAATCTCTTGCGGAAGCAAAAGTCGTTGTGGCAGGCGGCCGCGGCGTCAAGACCGAGGAAGACCTCGCTATGCTGCGTGAGCTGGCAGAGCTTCTGGGCGGGCAGTTGGCTTCTTCACGCCCGCTTGTGGACAACGGTATGCTGCCGCATGACCGTCAGATCGGCCAGAGCGGCGCGACCGTCAGCCCGGAGTTGATGCTCAACATTGCGATCTCCGGCTCGGTCCAGTATCAGCTCGGTATGCAGAAGGCCAAATGCATCGTGGCGATCAACCAATCTGAGGACGCGCCGATCTACGACATCGCGCACATCGGCGCTGTCACAGATTACAAAAAACTCGTTCCCGCGCTGATCGCGGAGATCAAAGCGAGAAAACAGTAAAACCCAATCGTTTTCAGCAAAAGATGCCGTGCCAACAGACACGGCATCTTTTTGTTGTACAGAAAGAAAAGAAATAAAAAGTTTCAAACTGGACTTGACACGGATTGTTTCATGTGATACTATAGCACTAGCGAAACAATTTGTTTTAAGTGAGGGCTCTATGAAAAAAGACGCATCCAAAAAAGCTGTTATCGCCGAGTACATCGACAGGCACTTTTGCGAGCATGACGAGATTCCTTCCGTGCGGGATATTGTTGATGGAACGGGTATTCCTCTTTCCACTGTGCACCGCTATCTGATCTCTATGCGTGAGGACGGATCGCTGGATTATTCCGGGCGACGCACCGCGCGCACGAAGATGATGGAGGACGCCTCGCCGATCCACGCGCTGCAAGTACTTGGAACGGTCGCTTGCGGCCCTGGCCAGGAAGAGGAACAGCGCTTTATTGAATATATCCGTATGCCGGAATCGCTGGTGGAAAAGGGAGATTATTTTGCACTGATCGCGAAAGGCGAAAGCATGATCGGCGCGGGCATCTTTCCCGGAGATTATGTGTTTGTGAAGCGTCAGCAGACGGCGAACGAAGGCGATCTTGTCATCGCGCTGTTCGACGGGAAGAACAATCTGAAAAAGCTCGGCTTTGATCCGAAAAGGAAAAAGTATATCCTTCATTCCTGCAACCCCGACATGAAAAGCTACCCCGACATTATCGTGGATGAGCTGCAGATCCAGGGCGTTGTGAAGGGCTCTTATCACAAGCATTGATTGCGGAGGAAACAGAACGAAATTGAAAAACGCCATCGCAGGAGATCGTCTTCGACTTCCTTCTTTCGATTGTCCGAATCCAAATTGCACGGCAAAGAATATCGCGTTCGCGGTCAGCCGGGAAGCAAAGAATGAATCGGAACTGATCCCGCTGGAATATGTTTCGGAAAACACGCCTGCGGATTTCGCAGTCATCTGTCCTAAGTGCAAACGCAAATACGTTTTATGCAGACACAGGCAATCTCCGATCATTCCGTTTTACGATTTTCCTCTTTACAGCAGAGTCGCCACTTGAATGAACAGAATACTTTGGCATAGTGAGCCGTCCTCCCGTCGGTGAATACGGAAGCAAAGGGCAGGTATCAAGTCCAAAAAAGACTCACGCAGCACGAACAGTTGCGCGTAATCTTTGGCTTGATGCCTGCCTTTGTTTTTTCAGTTTTGCAAAAAAAGAATCACGTCCAAAATGCAAAACTGAAAAAAGTTGCGTGCGGGGTAACGGTCAGATACTAAGAGCAAGTATCGACCCGTGGCCCAAAATTCGAGATAGCCGAATTTTTGCCGCGGTCAGAACTTGTTGGGGAGTGCCTTCCCCAAACCCAGCAGAACGAAAGAAACGATCATTTTTTCTCACACGGAGGTGTTTCAAAATGCGAGGACCGTACGACACGCCCAAGCGCAGTCATGTCATCAAAACGCGCCTGGACGATGACGAGTACGAATTCTTTTTACGCAAGTGCCAGGTCTACGGGATGAATCAATCGGAGATGATCCGCACATCTTTGGAGAAGCTTCAGATTTATCCCGTGATCAAATTCTCGCCGGTGAACAAGGAACTCTTATCAAAAGTCGATGAACTGATCACCGAGGGAAAACGCATCGGGAACAATCTCAATCAGATCGCCCGTGCGCTCAATTCGGATTCTTTTGATCCCGGTATCACAACAGATATCCGCCGCGCCCTCGGCGATCTGGCGGAATGGAAATATGAAATCCTGCAGGAGGTGGGAAGCGCCATTGGCAACGATCAAACATTTGAGCTCGAAAAACTCGGACCTCGGGGCCGCCGAGCGTTACTTGATCTTTCAGCACAACGAGAGCAGCAACAAGCCGATCCTGGATGCTGACGGTCATCTCATTCCCCGAGAGGATTACCGCATCGATTCCGTTCTCTGCGGTGACGAAGATTTTGCCATTGCCTGCATGAAAACCAATCTTGCCTATAACAAAAACCTCTCCCGCGGCGATGTGAAGACCCATCACTACATCATCAGTTTTGATCCGAGGGATGCGAAAGAAAACGGACTGACGATGGATCGGGCACAGGAGCTTGGACTCGATTTTTGCAAAAAGCATTTCCCAGGCCATCAGGCTTTGGTCTGCACACACCCGGACGGTCACAACAAAAGCGGCAACATCCATGTGCATATCGTTATCAACAGTCTGCGTATCGAGCGCGTTCCGATGATGCCGTACATGGATAAAGCCTGCGACACGCTTCCCGGTATGAAGCACCGATGCACCGCAGCCGCGCTCCGTTATTTGCGTGCGGAAGTGATGGAGATGTGTCAGCGTGAGGGGCTGTATCAGATCGATCTGCTGAACGGCAGCAAGAACAGGATCACGGAACGCGAGTACTGGGCTCAGAAGCAGGGACAGAAAAAGCTCGACGAAGAAAACGCCGAGCGGATTGCGAACGGTGAAGAACCAAAGCAAACGAAGTTTGAAACAGATAAAGATATTCTGCGAAAACAGATCCGCGCTGCACTCAAAAAATCCAAAACGCTGGATGAGTTTTTCGATTTTCTGCTGGAGGATTACGGTGTTGCGGTAAAAGAGAGCCGCGGCCGTTTCAGTTATCTGACGCCGGAACGCACAAAGCCGATCACGTCCCGCAAGCTGGGTGACGATTTTTCCAAAGAAGCGATCCTCGCCGCATTGGAGAATCATGCAAAACAAATCATTCCTTCCGTCCATCAGAGGCCGGACATTTCTGTCACGCCCGCGATGAAACCCGAGATTGAAAAGCTGATCGATCTGGAAGCAAAACGCGCCGAAGGAAAAGGCGAAGGTTACATCCATTGGGGCAAGACCTTCAATCTGAAAACGATGGCCAAAACACTGATCTATTTGCAGGAAAACGGTCTGACCGATCTGGACGCGCTCGACACCGCATTAGAGGACGCGCATAAAAAAGTTTCTACTTCTCGCACCGATATAAAAGCGATTGAGCAAACCCTGAAGGAAAAGAAGGAACTACAGCGGCAGGTTTTGAATGCCCGCGCGGGAAAGGATCTGCACGCGGAGTACCTAAAGCTGCCGAAGAAAAAGCGGGAGAAGTTTTACGAGGAAAACCGCCCGGCGCTGATGCTCTACGATGCGGCCATGCGGTATTTCAAAGAAAACGGGGTCAAAACGATTCCTACTGTCAAGCGAATCCAGGACGAGATCGAAGATCTGACTTCTGCCAAAAACGCCGGATACACTGAATACCGCGATAGCCAGAAGCGCGAAAAGGAGCTGCAGACCGTCAAGGGCAATATTGAAACAATACTCCGACAGCAGGAGCCGGAGGTCGGGCAGGGGCGCAAAAAGGACGAGCAGGAAATATAGCCCCTGCGTCACGATTTAGGCCGTGAAGAACGCAGCGATCATGCGGCTTTCCCAATGCGATTCTGACGGGGCTATATGATTTGACCTGCACCCCGGTTTTCCGGGTTTTAGAGCGTGACAGATTTATGCCTGGCAGCGTCACGGCTGTTAGCTTTTAGAGCATGAGAAACATAGATGTCATGCGGCTTTCAGATCACGTTTTTCACAAAGGAATACGATTTCACGTCTGCCCCCGATTTCGGGTTTCTAAACACTAACAAAGATCCGGCAGTTTGCTGCCGCTGCGAAAATGAAATTTGAGCCAAAACGGAAAATCTTCAGATTTTTCCGATCAAGGGATTGGGGAACATTCATCCCCCAACGAGAGGGCCGAGGGAAGCAAAACTCATTTTGGAGTTTTCGTATTCCATAGGCGTATCTTGCTTTAGAAATGTCGCTGAAAGGAAAAATGAAAAAATGGATAATGAACACATGAACGATTTTGATGATGAAGAATTTGACCTTGATTCCGACGAAGCCGAATATCTGGAGATGATCGAAGCATGGGAAGATGACGAGGATGACGGAGAGGAGAGCATACCGGAACTGTATTTCAGCCGTCCCGATCCTTACGCAAAACGTGATCCTCTTCCTGACGGTCAACGCTGCCGCAACTACCGCGTTGACGCGGATGGTCACATCGTCGTTAATAATCCGAGCGCATGGTGGATTCCGGAAATGAAGATCATAGAGGAGATTGACGGAACGATCTATACCGTCACCGGCAGCTATGAGGGAACGGAGATGCTGGATCAAAAACTGTCCCGGATCGTGCTGCATAATTTGGAGGATTTCTGATGACAAACGAAGAAAGTTATGTTAGCATGAAGCCATCCGATCCTGTACAGACAGTTGCCTACGAAAAGGAGGAAACAGAATTGTCAAGGGCAACTGATATAATCACCGCATTATACTGCCGCCTCTCAAACGAGGACTCCCTGGATGGCGAGTCGAACTCCATAAGCAATCAGCGCCGCATCCTCAGCGACTACGCTCGCGAAAGGAAATTTCCGAACCCCGTTTTCTTCATCGACGACGGATACAGCGGAACCGATTTTGATCGTCCCGGCTTTCAGGAAATGCTGGACGAAATCGAAGCGGATCATGTGGCCGTCGTGCTGACGAAAGACCTTTCCCGTCTTGGACGCAATTCCACCATGACAGGCATGTTCATCAATATCACTTTTGCCAAACACAACGTTCGGTACATTGCGATCAACGACAATTTTGACACGCAGAACCAAAACAGCGTGGACAACGATTTTGCCGGAATCCGCATGTGGTTCAACGAGTTCTATGCCCGCGATACCAGTCGGAAAGTCCGGGCTGTCGTCAAGGCCAAGGGTGAGCGCGGTGAACCGCTGACGACCTTTATCCCATTCGGCTATATCAAAGACCCGAACGATCCGAAGAAATGGATCGTGGACGAGGAAGCGGCAAAGGTGGTCAAGCGCATCTTCGCGCTTTGCATGGAAGGACGCGGCCCGTCCCAAATCGCCAACTTGCTCCAGGAAGAAAAGGTGCTGACCATCACGGCATACCGTCTGAGGGAAGGCCGCAACGCCAATCATCCAGAACCGACAAATCCCTATGAATGGGATTCCAGGAGCGTAGCAGACATTCTTGAGCGACGCGAGTATACCGGCTGCACAGTCAACTTCAAGACCTTTTCCAATTCCATCTGGGACAAGACGACCCGCAAGAATCCGGTAGGGAACCAAGCGATCTTCTACAACACGCACCCGGCCATCATCGACGCAGACACCTTCGACAAGGTGCAGGAGATTCGGGAGCAGCGCCACCGCAGGACGAAATCCGGCAATACGCATATGTTCTCCGGCTTGGTGTTCTGTGCGGACTGCAAAGGCAAGATGTACTTCAGCGGTTCTCACGACGACCCGAACAAATGGAATTACACCTGCTCGAACTCCCGAGGCAGCAATTCTCCTTGCTCTGCCCACTTTATCCGTGCAGTTGTGTTGGAACGACTGGTCTGGAATTATACACAGAGGGTTATTGATCTTGTGCTCCGCTATGAAGCTCATTTCCGGGCGATCATGGAAGAGAAGATGCAGACGGAGAGTAAAGCGATCCTCAAGGTCAAGTGGAAGCAGCTTGAAAAAGCGGAGAAGCGCATCCAGGAGCTTGACCGTCTGTTCGTGCGAACCTACGAGGATAATGTGGCCGGGAAACTGAGCGACGAGCGCTTTGCAGCGATGAGCCACGGCTATGAGGAAGAACAACAGGGCTTGAAGGAAGCGGCAGAGGTTCTCCGGAAGGAGATTGAAGTACAGGAACAGCAGAACCAGAATTTAGATCTGTTCATTGAGCGTATTCAGAAATACACGGCTTTGGATGAGCTGACGCCCTATGTGGCACACGAGCTCATCAAGGCGATCTATGTGGGAGCGCCGGACAAGAGTAGCGGCAAGCGCCGACAGAGCATCCACATTGAGTACGATCTGATCGGGTTTATCCCGCTTGATGAATTGATGAAGCAGGAAACGGCATGACCAATGCCATGCCGTCCCTGCAAATGACGATAAAACTATCTTACGGGTGGAGGGGCTTGCCCCTCCCGGCAGCATGAAGCACTGTCTTGAAAAGACTGGTCGGCGAATTCGCAGATCTGTAAATCTGCGAATTCGCCGACCAGTTCTTGTTATACGGACCAGTTTACGCCGGGAGGGCCAAGGCCCTCCCCTACGGTGCAACCAAGGTTTCTGCTTCTTTTCACATTTTACAGCAGGTCTGACTCCTTATTGCGCGTTCAATTTTGTACAAAACCAGCTGTAGGTGCACAAAACGCCTTCGTACTTACTTGACTTCGATGATCGTCTCCATCAGGTCGGCGGGCTTCACGTTGGGGTTGTGGTAGTGCTCCCGCTTCATGGTGATCTTGCCCAGAGAGATGGCCTCGGTGGGGCAGAACTGGAGGCAGCCCAGGCACTGGACGCAGTTGGTGCCGATGACGGCGCGGCCGTCCTGGATGCGGATGTTGCTGCGGGGGCAGAGGCGGGCGCACTGGCCGCAGCCGTTGCAGTCATCGCTGACCTGGAAGGCGGCAGCCTTCTTGGCGGCGATGGCGCCCCAGGCCTTGTTCTCCCCCGCGTTCAGCAGATTGTGGGGAGGACGCTTGTCGCTGCACTTGCCGGTGGCCACGTCATAGGCGATCGCCTGGGCCAGCTTTTCGCTGCGCTTCTGGGCCTTTTCCACGCTGAGGGGCGGGACCATCATGTTGTGGGGGAAGAGCCAGATGCAGCTGCAGTGGTGGGTGACGGCGCGCCAATAGTGCAGGGGGATGATCTTGTCCAGCTCATAGAGGCCGGTGCCGGCGTAGCTTGCGGACTGACTGACAGCAAAGGTATAGGCCTCGGGGCTCACGCGGATGGACTTGGCATAGTTCAGCACGTCCTCCGGGGCGCCGCCGCCGTAGCAGGGGAACACAAAGCCCACCCGCTCGGCCTCCCGCACGTCGGTGACGACGGGCTCCCGGCGCATCATAATGATGTCGGTGTTTCCCAGACCCTTGGCAATGTTTTTGGCCATGTCCAGGCAGTTGCCGGTGCCGGAAAAGCAAAAGATCACGTTTCTCTTCATTCTGGCTCTCTCCTTTATTGTTATTTTTTTTCGATCCGTTCAGATTTTGGCGGCGGCCGCCGGGTCCAGATAGACCGTGACGTTCAGCGGCAGCTGCAGGAAGGCCGCTGGGACAAAGCTGTCGTCCCGGGCATAGAGCATCTGGAAGGCGGGTTTGGCCTTCTCTTCCCCGAAGGCCAGCACCAGGATCTGCCGGGCCTCCAGGACCGTCTTGACCCCCATGGTCCAGGCGAAGGCAGGCACCGCCTCCTCCGCGCCGAAGCGCCAGGCCAGCTGGCGGCGGGTGGCGTCGGTGAGCTTCTGCCGGTGGGTGCGGGAGTTGTAGGGGGTGGCGGGCTCGTTATAGCCGAAGTGGGCATTGTCCCCCAGGCCCAGCACTGCCAGGTCCAGGCCGCCTGCCTCGGCGATGCGCACTTCATAGTCCTCTCCGCTCTCCCCTCCCGGGTAGAAGCAGTTCTCCTTTCTTAGATCCGTCCGGGCCAGAAGCTCCCGCTCCAGCTCGGCGCGGCAGCTCTGTTCCTCCGGGCAATCTTCAAACTCCGTGACGGCAAAGACCCGGGCCTCCCGCAGGCTCAGTTTCCCGGCGGCGCAGCGCTTCGCCAGTTCCCCGAACAGGGGCTGCATGCTGCGTCCGCAGGCCAGGGCCAGAACGGCCGCCGGCTTTTCCGCGATCAGAGCCGCGATCTGATCCGCCGCCTGACGGCAGCAGTCTTCTTTTTCGCAAACGATGGTTTTCATGCGAATCCTTTCAATAAAAGCCAAGCCTCCCGGGCAAAATAGGGAGCAAAGGAGGGAGCGCTATGGCAATCGTTCTGGTACGTACGCTGATCATCTATTTTTCCCTGCTGCTGACTCTGCGTCTGTTGGGCAAGCGGCAGCTGGGCGAGATGGAGCTTTCGGAATTTGTGGTGGCGGCCCTGATCGCGGATCTGGCCGCTCACCCGCTGCAGGACATGGGCATTCCCCTATTGAACGGGCTGCTGCCCATTCTGGTGCTCTTCTGCTGCGAGGTGCTCATCGCGGGCCTGAGTCTCAAAAGCATCCGCCTGCGCAGTCTCATCTTCGGCAAGCCCAGCCTCCTCATCGTAAAGGGCAGGATCCTGCAGCAGGAGATGCTGCGCAACCGCTTTACCCTGGACGAGCTGATGCAGGAGCTGCGCTCCCAGGGCATCACCGACCCGCGGGATGTGGAATACGGCGTGCTGGAGACCAACGGCAGGCTGAGTCTGATCCTCTCCCCCGCCCGGCTGCCCGTCACCGCCGCGCAGATAAAGCTCCCCACGGAGGACAGGGGCTATCCCAGCATCGTCATCAGTGACGGCAGGGTGCTGGAGGGAAATCTCCGCCACCTGGGTCTGGACCGCCGCTGGCTGGAGGAGCAGCTCCACCGCCACGGCGTGCGCAGTCCCCGGGAGGTCTTCCTGCTGACGGCAAGCAGCGCTGGGGAAAGCTACTTTGCGGCCAAGGAGGCGGGCAAATGAAGCGGGAACTCTGGGCCGCGCTTCTCCTGCTGCTTCTTGCGGCAGGGAGCCTCTGGCATCTGCGCAGCGCCGACCGGCTCACAGGCCTGGTGGAGGACAGTTTAGACCGGGCGGAACAGGCCGCCCGGCAGGAAGACTATGAAGCCGCTCTCGCGGCGCTGCGGGAGGGGCGGCGTCTGTGGCAGGCCTCCGGCGTCTACACCCAGATCTTTTTCCGTCACCCGGATCTGGACAGTCTGCAGGGGGCCTTTGCCGCGCTGGAGCAGCTCCTGCGGCAGGAGGACAGGGCCTGGCCTGCGGCGCTGGAGCTGCTGCGCTATCATCTGGAGACGCTGGCTCGGATGGAGCACGTCTCCCCGGGAACGGTGTTTTAGGTTCCCGGCTTTTCAGTGAGGAGCTTGGAGAGTTCCTCCATGAAGGTGTTGATATCCTTGAAGCTGCGATAGACGGAGGCAAAGCGCACATAGGCCACCTCGTCCACGTCCTTCAGGCGGTTCATCACCATCTCGCCGATGTTGACGGTGCTGATCTCCCGCTCCAGATTGCTCTGCAGCTCCTGCTCGATATCGTCGGCGATCTGCTCCAGGGTCTGGAGGGAGACGGGCCGCTTCTCACAGGCGCGGACCATGCCGTTGATGAGCTTGACCTTGTCAAAGGACTGCCGGCTTCCATCCCGCTTCACGACCACGAGAGGCAGGCGCTCGATGATCTCATAGGTGGTAAAACGCTTCTGGCAGGCCAGGCACTCTCTCCTGCGGCGGATGGTCGCCCCCTCTTCCGCGGGGCGGGAGTCGATGACCTTGCTTTCGGTATAAGCGCAAAACGGACACTTCATATCTGATCTCTCCTGTTCCTTTGATCCTTCCTCAATGGCGCGGCAAAACTAACGATATACTATTATATCACGCGATTTTTCGC
>JAEEGH010018678.1_pt1 | contig 14627 bp, 14 predicted proteins | sample 9134181 | NCBI WGS metagenome assembly JAEEGH01 (sample SAMN16246544, study PRJNA631951) | gut metagenome | biome: gut microbiome; feature: rumen; material: DP-attached | host: Bos | place: Iran: Karaj | collected 2018-10 | reverse complement strand
CTATTGCCATTGATGACGGCAATAATTGTTTTTTCGGGTTTTGTTGCCCGAAGTGCGAATTCTTTGATGCTCATTCCCATTTCCTCCAGTTTCTCATCAAGCACTTCTCCGGGATGATGAACTCTGATTAGTTTGGAAACGTTTGCTTTAATGCTCATAGCTATTGTGTTGGTGTCCTGTATTGGTTCGTATTGTCAATGATAATCCACTATTTCATTTATTTCAACTCCTCTAATCTCGCACCATATATATTGTCCACTTTCATTGGTCGGAATCGGTTTTTCGTGCGGCTCAAAGATTAGTCGGTAGTTCCTGTCGAGGCTACAGGCCCATTGCCCCTTTCTGTTGCCTGTAAGCTCATGATAGTTGCCTGGTAAATGTCTTACATCCTCCAAGGTCTCGGCAGCCAGCAAGTCGGAAATGCGCCTGGTATATTGCTCCGATCTCACATCCCCAAGCTTTTTTATGCTGTACTTTTGATCTTCAGCGTATTTTTGTAATCCCTTTGTTTTATATGTGACGTCCATCGATAGTTTAAATTTAGCATACAGTAAATGTTAATCATTTTGCAAAGATACTGATAAGTTTTGATTTATGCAAGATGTTAATTAAAATTATGCACCTATCGAGAAAAACGCCCTTTTCTCTACAGGTCAGCGAATGGCCCCTTCCTAGTCTTCGCAAGCCCCCCTGTCCCCCTTTCCACCGCAATTCCCCCCAAAATTACCTCTTCTCCAAAACTTTCCTTATATTTGCATACTAATACCCAGTCAGAGCTTTAGTATGGATATCATAAAGAGAGTTTCATCCTGGTACTTCAGCAAGCGGATGCTGCCGTACTGGGCAATCCTTTTGGGCGACGCGTTCATCGTGTTCGGATCCAGCGTTTTCACTTTTTGGGTGACGCACAAGACCCAGGCTACCTTCGATCACCGTCAGGCAGTCATCGTCACGGCCGCGCTTTATGCCATCCTCAGTTGGGTGGGGGCGCGGATTTTCCGTACTTATTCGGGCGTGCTGCGCTATTCGAGCTTCGTAGACCTTCTCAAGCTCACCTACGCCAATCTGGTCACTCTCGGCCTTGCGATGGGCGTGAGCATCTTCGCCAGATGGCAGCGAATCTATCTTATCGCCGCCCTCAATCTGTGGAATACCCTCATCGCCATTATCGTCGCCACGCTCTTAATGTGGGCAGTGCGCATCATGGTGAAAATCCTCTTCGACATCTCCAACTCCGATGCGCATGCCAAGCGTGTGCTCATATACGGAGCTGTTACCGGGGGCGTCGGCCTTGCCAAGAACATCCGCACCCAAGCCAACTCCAAGTTCGAGCTTGCCGGATTCATCTCCCATGAGCACCGGTTCAAGAACATGAAGCTCCTGGGTGTGCCGGTGTACACCCTCGATGACGACATCGCGGCCATCATCCGCAAGGAGAAGATAGAGGCCGTGCTGGTGAGTCCGCTCCGGGCCAATGAGTTCCGCCAGAACCAGAAGATTCAGGATATCTTCATCGCCGCCGGCTGCAAGATCTACATGACTTCGGAAGCCAAAGAGGCGAAGGTGAGCGATGGCGAGTTGCAGGAGGACCTGGAGGACAGCTACCAGATCAAGGAGGTCAGTGTGGAGGATCTCCTCCCTCGTCAGGAGATACGGGTGGATATGAAGTCGGTGGGGGAGACCCTGGCCGGCAAGCGCGTGCTCATCACCGGTTCCGCCGGTTCCATCGGCATGGAGATGGTGCGCCAGATAGCCCAGTTCAAGCCTGCAAAGCTGATGCTGATCGACCAGGCTGAGACCCCCCAGCACGATGTGCGCCTGATGATGGCCAAGGACTTCCCGGATGTGCCCTGCGAAGTGGTGGTGACAAGCATCAGCCGCCGCACCCGCATGGAGTATATCTTCAAGTACTTCATGCCGGAGTACGTTTTCCACGCTGCGGCCTACAAGCATGTGCCGATGATGGAAGACAACCCCAGCGAGGCCGTGATGAACAACATCTACGGTACCAAGATAATCGCCGACCTGAGTGTTGAGGTCGGGGCGAAGAAGTTCGTGATGATATCCACCGACAAGGCCGTGAACCCTACGAACGTGATGGGATGCAGCAAACGCATCTGCGAAATCTATGTGCAGAGCCTGGACCGCAAGCTGAAGCTGGAGGCGCTGGAAGAATCCAAGCGCAAGAAGTCGAAAGTGGGTTATACTCAGTTCGTTACCACCCGTTTCGGCAATGTTCTCGGTTCGAACGGCAGCGTGATTCCGCTGTTCCGAGAGCAGATAAAGAACGGCGGCCCGGTTACCGTGACCGATGAGCGCATCGTGCGCTTCTTCATGCTTATCCCTGAGGCCTGTAAACTGGTCCTAGAGGCCGGCACCAAGGGCAACGGCGGCGAAATCTTTGTCTTCGACATGGGCCAGCCCGTGAAGATTGCGGACCTCGCCAAGAGGATGATAGCCCTTTCCGGCGCCAAGAATGTGGAAATCAAGTACACCGGCCTGCGTGAGGGCGAGAAACTCTACGAGGAGGTGCTGAACGAACTCGAGGGCACCAAGCCCACCTTCCACGAGAAGATCCGCATCGCCCAGGTGCGCGAGTACGATTATGACGAGGTCTCCAAGGAGATCGAGGAACTGGTAGAGATTTCCAAGCACTTCGACAATATGGCTACTGTCCGCAAGATGAAGGAGATCGTGCCCGAGTACAAGAGCAACAACTCCGTCTACGAGAAGCTGGACAACGAGGCGGGGAAGTAGTAAGATTATGAAAACCATCAAAGATAAAGATTATTCCGGCCAGGTGCTGGAAGGCATCGACTTTTCCGGCTGCACGCTGGTGAACGTGAATTTCAAGAATGCCACCCTGCGGCACTGCAGCTTCGACGAGGCGACTCTGGACGGCTGCGATTTCGATCATTCCGGCAAGGCGGCGGAGCCTACGCTTCAGAGCGTGTCTTTTCGCAAGGCGACCCTTGAGAACTGCCGCTTCCGCTATGCCAACATCTCCTGGAGCGACTTCCGCTATGCGCGGATAAACAATGCGACCTTCGAGGATGCGACTGTGGATTTCTGCGACTTCTACCGTGCGTTCTTCGAGGGCGTGGTGCTGTTCAAGCACTCGTCCTTCTCCAACTGCAGCATCTTCAACACGTATTTCGGGGATGGCTCCAACATCCGCCGGGAGAATCTTTTCCGCGGGCGCATCCTGCAGCAGGACAAGGCGGCCTACACCAAGTTCCTGGTGGACTGGCACAACTACGGCACCGGGGTGCGCACGAACGACCGCAGCCAGATATCCGACTGGGATCCGTCCGAGGCGGTGAAATCCCGCTGGGCTGATGCTGAGGATATCTACAAGACTCTCAATGGTTTATGGAACGAGAAGGGCTACATTGCGGATGCCAACTGGGGCTATGTGCAGGGCCGCCGCATGGAGCGCCGCCGGATGATTGCAGAGTTGGGAGATTCCCGGATCGGCTTCTGGAAGAAGGCCGGGAACCTATGGCGCATCCTGATGAATTCCCTCTCGGACCTGCTTTTCGGTTACGGCGAGAGCATGTTCAAGATGGTGATGACCTACATCGTGACGGTGTTCATCTTCGCGATGCTTTTCTGCGCCGAGGTCTCGCCCCTGAAGTACCTGGAAGCCCTTGGCATCAGCCTCAAGAACATGGCCGGCATGGACTCCGACGTGCTGCAGGACGTCTCGCCCCTGGTTGATATGCTCAACCTCGTGCAGACTACTATCGGCATCCTCCTCACCGGTATCTTCGGCTTCATCCTCGGCAACAAGATCCGGAATCAGTAGGACTTGCATGGCCTAGCTGCTTGCCTGGCTGCTAGCACGACTCACTTTTCGCCGCCTGGCGCTCGCTTTCTTCCCCTTCCTGGTTTCCGCGTGGAGATAACTGTCTGGCGTTCAATGCATTACGTGTTTTGCCTTCCCTTGCTCGAGGGAAGGCAAAACCGTTAAATAGCTATGTGTCAATCAGTTGACCCCACGCCCCCGAGGAATACAAAATGTTCAAAAGTTCCTCACAAAATATTCAATTCTCTAACATTTCACTGGAATATTATTTTGTATTCTTCAACTTTCTTGGCTAGCGGTAGGGGATAGGCCCTCGAAGTGGAAGGCATCCGCCAGAAGTGGAGATCCATATAATCCACAAACGCCCCAACTGCCGGTACCCTGCATCCAAGCCACCCTGCTACCAGACCGGAGGCCTTTTCGCCGGTGGTAACGATGGTGTGGCAATCGGGAATTTGCCGCAGCAAAGCCGGAATATCCGTGACTTGAACTACTTCTAGAAACGCATCGGAGGCATTGTCGCGCAGTCGGCGCACTTCGCAGGCGGTGTCGTAGAACGCCAGACCCTCACGGGTGCAAAACTCCCGTATGGCTGCCTCGTCAAATCGTTTTTCGACAGGCACGCAGAACCGGTCGCGGTCTCCGAAGAAAATGATCCCCATTATCCTCCAGAAGTCGTTGATCCAGTTGGGGTAGTAGAATGGCATGCACCAGCGGTGAGGCTGGGGCGGGAAACTCCCCAGAAAGAGGATGCGGGCGCCGTCGGGCAGGAATGGCTGGAATGGGTGTTTCTCCGTTTTCATCTCCCAAAGATACACTTTCTGCCGCAGAATTCGTATCTTTACCAAAACAAACGAAAGTATTATGGAACAGAAGTTTTGTCAGAGCTGCGGCATGCCGCTGACCGAGGATCTGAAGGGCACGAACGCCGACGGCACCAAGAACGAAGACTATTGCATCTACTGCTATAAGGACGGCAAGTTCACCATGGACTGCACGATGGAAGAAATGATCCAGTTCTGCGCCCAGTTCGTCGACGAAGTAAACAAGAATCTGCCTCAGCCCATCACCCGCGAGCAATACATCGCCTCCATGCGCCAGTACTTCCCCCTGCTTAAGCGCTGGAAGAAGTAAGACGTAATTATATTTGACAACTAACCCGGTGCAGAAAACCCCTTTCCGCACTGGGTTAACTGTACATTTTTTTGCAAGGTTTGCAAGGATTTGTGGAGAGATTGCATCAGACGTAACTTTGCAAATAAAGGAGAAGTCATCCTATGACGAAGAGATATACATATACGCCAGAGAGTTTGCTTGGCAGGGATGGGAGAATCAGTGTTGTCAACTGCATCCATGCTGCTTCGAAGATGCTGAAGGGCAAGAGACTTACCAACCAGAGTATTAACAAGGCAATGGACGCATTGAAAGGCTTGGGCGAATGCATGGGAATGAATGCGATGGAAGCGCTTGCCTTCGTGCCGGTATTTGACCGTGATTTGGCGGAAACTTCCACCGGTGTTGCGAATCTGGCAGATTATTTCAATTGCCCTGTCCTTGACGTAATGACATATTATATTTATTTGTGTGATCTGGAGAAGAAAGGGTATCTGACGCTGGAAAACACTGGGGCTTGGGCACCTTTGAAGCGCAAATACAGGGTGAATTCCAATGTGCTGGAGGCTATCCTGCAGGGGAAGGACGTGAAGCAAAACAAGGAGCCTGAGAAGCAGAAGAAGTTGGACCAATGCGATTTCTGCCGGCTGGTTTCCACCATGGCCGATGCCAGGGAGAAGAAGGATATGGACACACAGGAGCTGCTTGGGAATATCCTGCAAATGGAGGAGGCTTTCAAGTCCTTAAATCCCATTATGTCGCTGCGGGAAAAGGGGATTAGTATCGAAAATAGGGTTGTTTTCTACATCATTTGCGACGATTATGCCTTCAAGATGGATAGGTCGACAGACTTGCCAGATGTGCTGAATGCAGTTTTTGATACACCAGGAGACCGTCTTTCTTTCCGTAGTTCTGTCTTGCAGCTCGAGAATCCGTTGATGAAGGAGGGGTGGATGGAAGGGGTAGGTGAAGACGGCGTCAGACTCACGAATCAGGGCATTATACTCTTTCTTGGAGAGATGGCCAAAGCGTTCCTTAAGCCCATTGATGGGCTGGATTGCTATGGATTTGCGGCTGCCGTGAATAAAATCTATCAGGATGCCGATGAGGATCGGCCTGGATTCTCGGAAGAGATAACTACAAAACTGTTCCGCATGGAGTGTGTAAATACGCAACTCCCATTTGTAGGTAAGCTGCAGAAGGAGCATGATGCGCTGGACCGTTTCCTTTTCTATATGGTCTGCTATGAATGTATGGAAGACAGCGCTTTTGAATTGAGCGACTTATCTTGCATTTACCCCAAGGCCAAGTCGGTGCGGGTGGCCCATATGTTCAAGGCCGAAGAACATCCGCTGCAGAAAGGAAAGCTGGTAGATTGCAGTAAGAAAGGCTTTTTTGACAACACTGTCCTTACGCTCACAGACAACGGCAAGCGGCTATTCTTTGGAGATGATGCCCGAAATTTTATGGAGAAGGTGGGCGGCCGGGACTATTTCCTTCCGGAGAAGATTGTGGCCAGGAAACTATTTTTTGCCGATAATCTCCAGCAACAGCTGGCCCTTTTACAGAAAAGTTTGGAAGAGGAGCATTATGATATGCTTCGTAAGCGCCTGAAAGAGAAGGGGTTGCAGAGGGGGATAGCCGCCTTGCTCTATGGGCCGCCAGGGACTGGAAAGACAGAAAGTGTTATGCAAATGGCCAGAGCAACAGGCCGTGCTATCTATCATGTTGACATCAGCGCTACCAAATCCTGTTGGTTCGGGGAAAGCGAAAAACTTATCAAGGACGTATTCAAAAAGTACGAGGACCTTTGCGACAACAGTGAAATTTGTCCCATCCTTCTTTTCAATGAGGCCGATGGCATTTTTTCTAAACGAAAAGACTCCGATTCCTCCAATGTCGCTCAAACGGAGAATACCATCCAGAACATTATCCTTGAAGAGATGGAACGTCTGAATGGAATCTTAATCGCCACCACCAATATGGCAGACAATTTGGATGGTGCATTTGAAAGGCGTTTTCTGTTCAAGATCAAATTCGATATGCCGTCGCTGGAAGCTCGGAAGAGTATCTGGCATGCAAAGATGCCTTCTCTCAATGATTCTGAGGCGAAGGCGTTGGCCGCTGATTTCTCTTTAAGCGGTGGCGAGATTGACAATATCGTCCGGAAGGCAACAATTATGGAAGTCCTTAATGGAGGTGAGCCAGATCTTCAAGAGATAACACGTCTCTGCCGGGAAGAGAAACTGCACGGTGACAAGGCTCGGATAGGTTTTTCATATTATCAATAAAAAACTTGATAATTGTAAAATATCAAATATATTACTGATATTCCTTGTATATCTATAAAAATATTGATATTTTTGCCAAAAGAAAGATTTTAAACATATGGTAGCTACAATTTCGGCAGATATCGTTCGTTCCACGTCGCTGTCCACGCAGGATATGATAAAGTTGCGCAACAAATTGCATGGATTATTTGAAGACTTTGAAAACAAATACCCGGGCTTTTGGGCTAGGATTGTGCGTGGAGACAGTATTGAGTGTTTTGTCCCGGATTATCGTTCCGCGCTCCGAATCGCTATATTAATTAAGTTGTTCGTGAAGGTACAAACGGCTGGCTATGATTGTCACGAGTTGCTTCATCGGCACGGAATTCGTTTTTCCATTGGTATTGCAGAAATCAATTATGCTGACAAGGAGGATGACATCATCAATGGCAGAGCCATCAATATTTCCGGCAGGAACCTTGATATGATCGGCAGAAAAGATTATATTTACACAGCATTCGAAATGGACCGGGCCCCGCAGTCTTTAAGCAATTTGCTGGACTCGTATGTAGCTATGGCGGGGAACCTGGCCGATTCCTATTCGGCAAAGCAGGCCGAGGTGGTTTTTTATAAACTACTGGGCTTGAAAGAGGTAAAGATTGCGGATCTTCTGGGTATTTATCAGTCGGCGGTGAATACCCGTTCCAGCGGTGCCCAATGGCGGCTGTTGAATATGGCAATCAGGGATTTTGAAGAACTGGAGTTTTAGAACTTATGTGGATGGATTTGTTCATGAGCCTTTTATTGGCTCATTTGGTGGCGGACTTCGTGTTGCAGGCCCGGAATGGTTGCAAGGACAAAGTGGAGAGGAAATGGCGTAGCCTATACCATTATTGGCACGCAGCGATTGTGTTTGTAATATCCTGGCTTGTGTCTTGGGATGTGCGTTTTTGGTGGTGTGCTCTTTTGATTGGGTTAACGCACTTTGCGATTGATATGTGGAAATCCTATCGCGAGGAGAATATAGTATGGTTTTCTGTGGACCAGATTCTGCACATCCTCATCCTGGTGGGCGTATCTGTCTTGTGGTGTGGGGTGCACGATTGGAGCATTCCATTTGGTTTGGCTCCAAAAACCATAGCCATTGCAGTGGCGGCATTGGTATGCTGGAAGCCGGCCAATATCTTTATCAAACTAATGCTCAAGCACTATAGCGTGAATATGCCGGATGACGATGCTAAAACCGGATTCAATGCCGGTGCGCTGATCGGTATTCTGGAACGCTGGCTGATTCTGGCATTTGTGCTGATGCAGCACTACGAAGCGCTGGGCCTTCTGGTTGCCGCAAAGTCCATAATACGCTTTGGAGATGCGCAGACCAGAAAATCTGAGTATGTCCTTGCCGGCACGTTGTTAAGTATCTTCATCGCAGTGGTGGCGGGGTTGATGGTGGGGGTTCTTTCATAAACTATTCTGGACCTTGTGGCATCCTGGCTCCTGTCGGTGGTGCGCAAATCTTTGCAAACCTTGCAAGGATTTGCGGGCGGCTTAAACACTCTGTAACTTTGCAGAAACAGGAGGACGTATGAAAACGAAAAAGTTAACAGTGCCGCTGATGGAAAAGGGGGAGCACGGGAATCGGAATCTGAACGGAACTTGTATGACTGGAAGGTCCAGGGAGTTGTTGCTGGAAATCAAATCGCTGCTGGATGTGTTTGCGCCATCAGGAGATGACTATAGGCACGGGCTGTGGATAGAGGTGCCTCGTGGGAAGCCTGAGGATTGGTGCTCGTTCCGCGATGCCAGATGCTATTATAATGAGTATATAAAGACAAGGGAAGACTATCTGAAGGAGTGGGAAGTGTGGAATCCGAAGGAAACTCAGTGGTATCATTTGACGATGACCCGGTACAAGGGAAAGACGTATCTGCATATCGTGCAGAACGATCATTGGTGGTGCTTGCTGCATGACGATGAGGGGAAACCGGCCCATGTTGAAGATTGGTCTTGGTACCTCGAACCTCTTGCCGCCTTCCTCCGGAAGAAGATTCCAGCCATAGCGAAGGACGTGGAGGCTTATAACCGGTATGTGGATGAGCATCTGCCCAAGCGGCAACGGACGGGCAGGATTGCCCGCAAGGACCTAAACCGTATTGTCCCCTGGCAACGTCGAAGACCTGGGAACATTCGGAAAGTAATCCGGATGCTGAAGGAGTGTATAGCCAATGAGGAAATCTACGAACGGCTTAAAGAAGGGGAGAAGGTGGAACAGCTGCCGCCTTTCTACCGGGAGCCGCTTCCCCATATGAGCATACGGATATATGCAAAATATTTCCGTGCTGCCTATGGTGCATATAAGGAGCATTTCCGCCATCTGTGCAGGAGAAGCCGGCAGGAACGGGAAGAGTATGCGATGTGGCAGGAAGAGGAGGCAGGCCTGACGGACATTGAATTCTATCGTCGTTTTCAGCTTGGCCGACACGGGGAGATAACGGACGAGACGGACTTTGATAGCGAGCAGGCCTTTAAGGATATGGCCTTTGACCATTACGGGGAGCTAGGTCTGTCGCGCAATGACGTGCATGCAACGGACTATTATACGCCTGGCGGCTGGTTGATCACGTTTGGCGTGAGCTATTCTGCTTGGGTAGATGCGGGCTGTGAGATTGCGCTTGCGCTGTATGAGGCCGGTGCTCCGCTGTTGATGCATGACGCCAAGAAAATTCTGGACATCCTGGAAGGGAAGGACTATGTAAAGCTTACGCCACACACTTTCCACGATTACCTGAATCATCATGACGAGGGGAGCGTCTTTGCCCTGCCCTATGAATGTTATCTGGATAGGGAGGAAGAGTTGACGCGAGCCCAGTATGATGAGATTGTCTCGTTGGCCGAATGGGACGAGGAGGATCAACTGGTTCTGGATACTACGGTCCCATTGGAGGATGCCATTTATGACCTCATCCGCGATGAGGTCACAGAGCCTTTGACACTGTGCGGAATACTTGAGCGTCTGGAAGACAAGTATGATATGGTGTTGGGAATAACCGACTATTCAGACCATCAGCATTGTTATATCTTTGAGCATTCTCCGGATGAAATTCGTATTGAGGAGAACGAGAAGGAATTCGAGACTGTCAATGAGGCAATATATTATCTGCTGGGACGGTATGTTGAAGTAAAGACAAAGGTTAATGCTGAACGGGTGAGGCGATGAATGTTTTCATTGCGTTTTAATTATAAGTACGATAAAGACATGAAGATCCAATACGCATCGGATTTGCATCTTGAGTTCGCGGAGAACCGCCAGTTTATGGGAAAGAATGGCTTGGAGCCGGCAGGGGATATTCTTGTGCTGGCTGGGGATGTGTCGTACCTGGCTGACGGGAAATCAATCGGAAATCCTTTCTTTGACTGGTGCGCAGCGAATTTCAAAGAGACTTTTATTGTGCCTGGGAATCATGAATTCTATCATGGATACGACATCAGCCATACGCTGGAAGATTATGAGTTCGAGTACAGGCCTAATGTGCGTTATTTGAACAATCGCAGTGTAGTTATTGGAGATTTGGAATTGTTTTTCACAACCTTGTGGACAAGGATCGATCCTGTTAACCTATGGCCAATCCAACGTGGAATGAATGATTTCAGGCATTGCTTTTTGGAGAGGGTGAGATTCAATGCAAATGATGTGGATGGGATCCATTGGCTTTGCAAGGACTGGTTGGAGAAGGCACTTAAGGCTTCCGAGGCATCGCATAAGATTGTGGTTACTCATCACTGCCCGACAGTCCGCCCGGGGTTCAACGGCTATCCGGATAGTGCCCTGAATTCAGCATTTCAGGTGAATATGGATGAGTTTATTGAAGCATCTGGGGTGAATTATTGGATTTATGGCCACACGCATTTCGCGGGAGGCTCGGGTGGCAAGATAGGCAATACGACATTGTTGTGCAATCAGCTTGGCTACGTTGCATACTGCGAGCACCATGATTTTGTGCCGGGTGCTATCATTGAGCTATAAATTACACGTTGTCTTAAGCAGTAACGGAAATGAGTGGCTCTCCCAAAGCAATCGATAGTTGAGCGATAGATCGGAGGGTAAGATTCGGGAAACCTGTTGTCCACCGGGAGACAACAGCTTCGCTTTTGCCCAGTTTACGGGCCAAATCTCGTTGAGACATTTTTTTCTCCTTGAGAATTGTATCAATTCGTGCGATAATTTCAGCCGATAGTTGCATTTCCGCCATAATTTCAGGTGAAATGCTAGCAATTCTTTCTTTGAACCATTCCTGCTTATTACGCATACTCATTCTTATTTAGATTTCGAAAACCACATCTTCAACGCCTGTGAGCTCTTTTTCTTGAATACTCACGTGTCCATTTGTTAACTTATTGTTTAGTATCTTTTCAAATCTTTGCAAATCAAGTACATAACCATATAGTTTCGGGTTGTTCTCATAGGGGCCCGGGCTTTTGATACCTCCATTCCCAAGTATTACAATTTGGTCGGTAAGCCTTAAACAATATAGTCTCAGTTTTCCACCTTCTAGTGGGACAGCCGCAACGTTATCACTCATTTTCCCTTCTGGTCGAAAGAAGCGTTCAAGGGCGCCAAAAGCCAGGATCTGTTGCAGAGCAGCAATTATCCGCTGATAACTCTTGTTGAAGCTGGCATTCATTTCAAACTCGGCAACGAACTTTTCAAATTCGGTTGTTCCATCCATTTCAAAACTAATGGAATACAAGGTTGTCCTTTCAGACTGCCCGATAATATCCAGTGTTGTTTTCTTTTTCATCGCAAATATAATAAAAGTTTAACATATATGCTAATCTTTGAGGACTATTCGCAATAAGCCATAAGCGTTGCACACGTCCGGTAAACTCCGCTCGGGACCCTTTTGATGTAGTATCCCGCGGCCTTGCGGGCGCCGATGGCCTGCACGAACTTCTTCTTGATGCGAGAGATGTTGGCGTAGAAGACGTGTTTGGATTCGGAGCAGAGGGATACAAGGGCGTTTTCGCGGAGGGTGGGGTCGTCGAAGCAGGATTCGCGGGCGTAGATGTCGCAAAGCTCCTGCCAGTAGAGCACCAAATCATCGGCCGCTAGGCCCTCCGGATGATCGAGGAAGAGACGATAGAGCGTGCGTTCTGCCGGGTTGAGGTAAATCTTGGAGCCCTCGGAGGGCAGAAGGATCCAGCCCCGGTGGTTTCCCGGGACGACAGGCCTAATCTTTCTACGGTTATCCATAGTCAACTATCTCCTTTTTTGCAAATTTCAGCTGGGAAATCAGCAAAAACAAGCAATTACAAGCTTGTATTTGTTTGGAAATGTCGATTGTTTTGTTAAGACCGTTTTGCGTTATTCATACCTATTGACTATCTTCGTAGTGGAAAGAAAAATGATGTATGGAAACGATGGCCGGCATACAGGCGCGCATTGCGTGGGAACTGCTTTTCGGGGGGAGCGGAAGCCTCCTGAATGAGCCCGGTGCCGATTATGCTGGCATGCTGGAGGGAATGGAGGCGGCAGAATTGCTGGTGCTTTTGGAGAAGGTGCAGGAGCGCCTGAAGGAGTTGCAGTTTTCCTCCGAGCCCACCAAGCTATATATAGATAAAGGATACAATATCCGGCTTGGTTCTCCCGACGGTGCAAGCCTTCCGTTAAGGCCTCTGGTCAAGGCGCTGTTCGTGTTTTTCCTGAAGCATCCGGAAGGAATCCTTCTCAAGGAGAGAGGCCTCTATGAGGCGGAGCTGAACGATATCTACGCTACCATCAAGCCGAATACTCCAGAGGAAGAGCGGCGTAAACGCATCCGCAGGCTTGTGGACCTGACCGACAATTCTTTCAGTGAAAAGGCCTCGGAACTCAATGCCAAATTGGAACAGGTGTTCCCGGAAATGGCAGACAATTATAAGATTCACGGCACCAACGGCTATCCACGCCGGATTCCGCTGGACCCGTTAATGATAATATGGCAATGATTATGACCCGCGAACAAGAAATATCCCGAGTGACGCTTGTCGGCAGTGTGGTGAACCTGCTGCTTGTGGTGGTGAAGGCCGTGGCAGGCATTGTGGGGCATTCGGCGGCTATGATCTCGGATGCGGTGCATTCGCTGTCAGACTTCATTACAGATATCGTCGTCCTCATTTTCGTGCGTATCAGCGGCAGGCCGCAGGATGAAGACCACGATTATGGGCACGGGAAGTACGAGACCATCGCGACACTCCTCATTGGCCTGGCGCTGGCGGTTGCGGCAATCGGCATCGTCGTATCAGGTGCTGCCAAGCTGGCCCACTGGCTGCAGGGCGAGCAACTCCCGAGCCCCGGCAAACTTGCCCTCTGGGCCGCGCTCGTCTCCATCGTAACTAAAGAGATCCTCTACCAATACACCCGCATCAAGGGCCGCAGGCTCGACTCGCCTGCTCTTGAGGCCAACGCCTGGCATCACCGGTCAGACGCCCTCTCATCCATCGGCGCAGCCATCGGTATCGGTGGAGCCATCTTCCTTGGCGACCGCTGGACTGTTCTCGACCCCCTGGCCTCCATCGTGGTTGGCGCCATGCTGGTGAAAGTGGCCTGGGATCTCCTGGGGCCGTCCTTCGGGGAACTTACCGACAGTTCGCTGCCTGCCGCCACGGAGCAGGAGATGCTGGATATCATCCGTTCCGTGCCCGGGGTGGAGGATCCGCACAACCTTCGCACCCGCCGCATCGGCAAGCGCATCGCCGCCGAGGTACACATCCGTCTGGACGGTGGGCAGACCCTCGAGGAGGCCCACGAGAAGGCCTCCGAGGTGGAAAACCGCTTCCGTGATCGTTTCGGGCGGGACTCCCACATCATAGTGCACATGGAGCCCAAAAAATAACTATCTTTGCGTACCACATAAAATAGAAATGCAACTACATATAACATCTGAAACCGGCAGGCTCAAGGAAGTGGTTCTTGGGCTGCCGTACTCCAACGGGCCGGCTCCCACGCTGGAAGAGGCCTTTGACAGCAAGTCCTACGAATCCGTCAAGAACGGCGTATACCCCACCGAACAGGCCATAGTACGCGAGATGGAGGCCTTCGAGGCCATCCTCAAGAAGCATGGTGTGAAGGTACACCGGCCTGCGCTGGTAACCAATTGCAACCAGGTATTCGCCCGCGACGTGGGCTTCGTCATCGACGACAAGATCATAGTCTCCAACATCATCCCCGACCGCCAGGCTGAGATCGATGCCTACGAGCCCATCTACCGCCACATCCACTACAAGAATATCTACAACCTCCCCGAGGCCGTGCATGTGGAGGGCGGCGACGTCATCCTCTACAACGGCATAGTCTTCGTGGGGCAGTATAACTTCCCGGATTATCCCACGGTGAAGACCGCCCGCACCAACGCGCTGGCGATGGACTACCTGAAGATGATCTTCCCGGACAAGGACAT
>JAEEGH010018676.1_pt1 | contig 14628 bp, 13 predicted proteins | sample 9134181 | NCBI WGS metagenome assembly JAEEGH01 (sample SAMN16246544, study PRJNA631951) | gut metagenome | biome: gut microbiome; feature: rumen; material: DP-attached | host: Bos | place: Iran: Karaj | collected 2018-10 | reverse complement strand
ATCGACACCTTGTCTCCGCATTTGCGGCCAAGGAGCGCAACGCCTATTGGGGACTCTATGGATACCCTGCCGGAAAGAGCGTCTCCGCGCACTGTGGTGACAAGGCGGTAGGTCTCCTCAACGCCGTCCTCCTCAACAAAGACCGTTACCGAATCGTTTATGCCGACTTCATCGTCTGCGGATGTGTCGTCTACGATCTCTGCGGTCCTTATCATTCTCTCGAGGTATCTTATGCGGCTTTCGTTTTTGTTTTTTTCTCTTTTTGCGGCGTAATACTCAAAGTTTTCCGAGAGATCGCCCTGCGCGCGCGCTTCCTTCACGTGCTCGAGGAGCTCATGGCGCACCACGACTTTTCTTTCTTCGATCTCATCCTGCATTTTTTTGATATCCGTTTTTGTGAGCTGATTGTGCATAATCTATTTACCGTCGACCATTATCGTTTTCCATATGCAGAAAACAACGATCGCCCATGCCTTTCTGTAATAGACGGGATTTGAAGGATCCGCCTTGCATTTGTCAAGATATTTAAGTGCGGCGTCTTTGTTGATATATTTGTCGACGTCGGCTGTCTTAATCACGTTTCTCGCCCATTCGTTAAGCTCGCCGGAGAGCCATATGCGCACGGGTACCGGATAGCCCTTCTTTTTGCCGTCCTTTACTTCCTGAGTGATGATATCCTCAAAGGTCTCGCGAAGGACTATCTTGTTCTGTCCGCCGTCCACCTTTTCCGACCTTGTGAGCGTTCGCGCAAGATCGGTCACGGCATTGTCCATGAAGGGCGTTTCGCAGTGCAGTCCTCTCTCGGAACAGCCTTTTCCGCACACCACATTGATGTCTCCCGGAAGCCAGAGATTTGTGTCGACATACTGCATCATGTCCATTTCCGAGAGACCCTTTGTCTCGTCGAAATAAGAGCTTGTGATATCGGTAAAACGGACATTTGGCTTGTAGTCTTTGAGCAGCTTCTTTTTTTCGTCCTCGCCGAGAAGGAAGGTATTTCCGACAAATCTGTCACGAAGCGGCACGCACCCTCTTCTTATGAGGTCCTTGCCCTTTGTGTCCTCGCTCACATGCTTTACAACGCCCCAGATCATCTTTTTTATGGGGCCGGGCATGGATTTTATCTTGAGTACGCGGCCTCTGGGATTGTAGACATGGTATCCGCCCCAAAGTTCATCGGAGCCCTCTCCGGAAAGAATGACATCACACTTCCCGGCAGCAGCTTTTGCAATGAGTGACACAGCCACGGCGGAAGGATCGGCTACGGGCACTCCCATCGCTTTTATCGCAAAAGGAACTTCAGCCGCAAAAGTAGCGGAATCGATATTCACCACTTCGTGCTTTATGCCGTATTTCTCTGCAGAACGCGCCGCAACGTCGGCTTCGGAAAATCCGGGCACGTCAAAAGCAATGGTGTATGCCGTCATGTCCGGTCTGTCCTTTGACGCGAGCGCTGTGATTATCGACGAATCAAGGCCTCCGGATAGAAATGCAGCAACTCTTCCGGCGCCCTCTATGCTATCCTTCACCGCTTTTTTCATGGCGGATCTTATCTCTTTTCTGAAAGCCGCTTTGTCGGATTTTGTGCGGGGCTGAGGCTTCCATACGTTGTAGCGCGTGGAAACGGGATCGCCTTCGTAAAATCTCACAAAATGCCCTGCGCGCACGGCGCACACACCTTCACCTATGGTAAGCGGCTCAGGCACATACTGGAATGTGAAATAGTGCTGGAGCGCAACGGTGTTTATGTTTTTTCCCGCCGCCTCAAAGCATGGCATGAAATGCGTCGAAACGATGACATCATCGCCGTTCACACAGTAATAGAGCTGCTTGCTCCCGAGCCTGTCACGCCCTGCGTAAAGGTCGCGGTTCTTTTTGTCAAACAGCACCAGAGCAAAGCATCCGTTCAGATTTGATATCATGCGGTCAAAGGAATAGGTCCCGTAGGTCTCCTGCATGGGTTCCTCAGACTTTGGCGTGCCGTCCGCAAAGATCGCAACAAACTCATCCTCGTAAATGGCGCCGTGGATATCCTGTATACCTGTTTTTTTGTTGTAATGTACAGTGAACATCAGATGGAATCCTTTATGTCTTTCTTCATGTCAAGAACAGCGGCTCTTGCAGCATCGGCAAAGCCGGCTTCGCCGTAAGATGCGTATTTTTCCTGCTTATATGCTGCTATGATGCCTCTGGAGGAATTGATGATCGCACCAAGTCCGTCGGAATTGAAAAATACCTTGAGGTCGCTTCCTTTTCCGCCCTGTGCGCCGTAACCCGGCACCAGGATATATGCCTTGGGCATGAGCTTTCTTAAGCGTTCTCCGACTTCGGGATAGGTTGCTCCGACAACAGCGCCGACATTTGAATAGTCGCCGTCCATGGAAGAAGCGCCCCATTCAATGACTTTTTCCGCCACATGCTCATACAAAGGACGGCCGTCGATCAGTCTGTCCTGGAATTCGCCGCTTGAAGGGTTTGATGTCTTTACGAGCACAAAGATGCCTTTTTTGAACTCGTTGCAGGCATCAACAAAGGGCTTTACTCCGTCTGTTCCGAGATAAGGGTTTACGGTGAGAAAATCGGTGCCGAAGGCTTCGGCTTCGGAGGATCCGATCTTTACCATTCCGAGGTGTGCTGAAGCGTAGGCAGCCGAAGTGGATCCGATGTCACCGCGCTTTGCGTCGCCGATCACGAGAAGGCCTTTTTCCTCGGCATAGCGGGTGGTCTTTATATAGGCTTCAAGGCCCGGAATGCCGAACTGCTCATACATGGCAATCTGGGGCTTTACTGCGGGGACCAGGTCGGCGACCGCATCGATGAGCTTTCTGTTGTAGCGCCAGATGGCGTCACCTACCGCTTCAAAGGTCTCTCCGAATTCGGCAAAAGAATTTTTCTTTATGTGCTCGGGGATCAGCGCAAGTGTGGGATCAAGCCCCACTACTATCGGTGAATCCTTTTTTACAATTCCGTCTATCAGCTTCCTGATCATACTCTTTTTCCTCCGACAATGGTCATCTTTATTTTTCCGGATACGGTCATTCCCGCAAACGGTGTGTTTCTGCCTTTTGATCTGAATCCTTCGGGATCGATCACGTATTGCCCGTTCAGATCTGCTATCATGATATCTGCGGGATAGCCCGGTTTTAACGTTCCGGCGTCAATACAGATGATCTCCGCGGGTTTAAGGCTCATCCGCGTGATGAGATCAGAAAGCGTCATGCGGCCTGTTTTCACAAGTGTTGTATAGCACACAGGGAATGCGGTTTCAAGTCCCACTATCCCGAAAGGAGCTTTCAAAAAACCTTGGGATTTCTCTTCCTTTCCGTGAGGGGCATGGTCGGTCGCGATAACATCCACGATGCCTTCCGCTACGCCCTGAATGAGGGCATCACGGTCTTCTTTGGCCCTTAGCGGAGGATTCATCTTCCAGTTTCCAATGTCTCCGGGGATCTCGGCATCGGTGAGCGCAATATAGTGCGGACCGGTTTCAGCGGTGAGATCCACATTCCTGTCTTTTGCGGCCTTTATATATTCCGGCGCGCGTCTTGTGGAACAATGGCAGAGATGCAGCTGAGCGCCTGTTTCTGCGGCAAGTGCGATATCACGCTCCGCTATTCTGTCCTCAACTTCGTTTGAAATGCCGGGAAGGCCCAGCTCTTCAGCACGTTTTCCTTTGTTCATCACGCCGCCCGCGACCATTTCTTTGTCTTCGCAGTGGTCAAAAATGGGAATGTCACAAGCCTTCGCCCGGAGCATTGCCTGCTTCATAAGCGCAGAGTCCATCACGGACTTTCCGTCTTCGCTCAGCGCGATCGCGCCGGCGGCCTTGACGGCGCTTATGTCCACAAGCTCTTTTCCCTGCTGCCCAAGTGTCACAGCAGCGATGGGAAGGACATTCACACAAGCCGTTTCTTTCGCCCTGTCGATAACCCAGCGGACACGTTCCGCGGTGTCGATCACAGGATTTGTATTGGGCATGCAGCACACGGTGGTAAAACCTCCCGCAGCGGCAGCTTTTGCTCCTGTTTCTATCGTTTCCTTGTATTCCCCTCCGGGTTCGCGAAAATGAACATGAAGATCTATAAGGCCCGGAAAAACATAGAGTCCCGCAGCATCAATGACCTCTGCGTCATCTGTAACAGTGTCGTCTGTGCCCTGACGTATGTCTTCGATCTTCCCGTCACATACCACAATCGTACGAATGCCGTCGATGCCCTGTCCGGGATCGACGACATGTCCGTTTTTTATGATCATTTTTTTACTCATCGTATATCACATCGCTGAGGAACAGTCCCCTGGGCTCTATCGCATCAGGGAGTCCCTCTCGCGCTCCGTTCTTTACAGCGTTTTCCAGCGTTGTTACATCTGTTTCTCCGACGCCGACCGATACAATGGCAGCAGTCATCAGGCGCACCATGTTAGGCCAGAAATCATCGCCGGTGAATGTTATCTGTATCTCATTTCCACCTTCGTAGATATCAATGGATGAAATAGTGCGCACTGTTGATTTCTTCATCCTGGGGTTGTCGGAAAATGCTCTGAGATCGTGCTTTCCGATCATGAGTCCGGCGGCTTTTTGCATCAAGGCCTTATCGGGTTTTCTGAAGCAGTAGTGGTTGTACTTTCTGTCAAATACAGAGGGTGCCTGTCCGGCAGTCAGCCTGTATTCAAATACAAAGCCCTTGGCATTGAATGCCGCGTGAAAGCGTTCGGGTACATCTGTAACATCAAGCACCGCAATGTCCCTGGGCAGGTATCTGTTGAGATATTGCTTGATGGCCGTGCAGCTTTTTGTGCTTTCGGTCTTAAATGATGCCACCTGGCGAAGCGCATGCACTCCGGCTTCAGTACGGATAGCTCCGATCAGCTCAGGCTTAGTCTGTTCCATTTCGGTAAGGACATCCGTTATCCTGTCGGATATGCTGCCCTCTTTGGAGCTTTTTCCTGTGCTGCTCTTTACCCAGCCGTCATACCTTCCGCCGTCATATTCGATTATGAGCTTTATGTTTCTCATTCGTGATCGTTCTCTTTGGAATCGAAGTATTTATCGATCCCGTCACAGATGGCTTTTGCCATTTTCTGTCTGTATTCGTCATTCTGGAGCTTGGCGTCCTCTTCCTTGTTTGACATAAAGCCGAGCTGCATGATGACAACGGGGATCTTTGAATAGTTGATCTCGGCAAGCTTGTTGCTCTCACTGTAGCCCCTGTCGCTGGCTCCCGTTGCCGCAATGACCGCGTCCTTTATGAAGGTCGCAAGACTCCTGCAGTCCCTGTAGATATTTCCCACGTAAGCGTTGTCGCTCTTCGGGAGCTGGGCATAAACACCGTTTACCCCGGTACCGCCTGCATCGGCCTGAAGTCCGACCAGTATCTCCGCTCCGGAGTTGTTTGCCATCACTGCTCTTTCGCCGTTGGAGATGTCGACCTCCGCCTTGTCACGTGTCATGAAAACTTCATAGCCCCTGGCTTCAAGCTCGGCCTTTACGAGATTTGCCATGATGAGGTTCCATTCATGCTCGCGCATGTCTGTTGTGACACTTGTTGCACCGTAGGACATTTTCTTTACGGTATCTGTGGAGCCGGGCCCCATAGGCTCGGTATCTTTATTTTCATTCTTCTGCTGACCGGGATCGAGCGCAACCAGATGCTTTGCAGGAGTGGTCGGCGTGGGTGTGGGCGTCTCTGTGGGCATGATAACCGGTGTAGACGTGGCCTCCAAAGGAGCCGGAGTCCCTGTCCCGCTTGCCGTCTGTGTAGGATTTTTACCGCCGGCAGGCTCGTTTTCCTTGGCCTTTCCCTGTTTCACCACGGTCGCAACACCGAGAGACAATGTGACTATTAACAAAATGGCTACAACGCCGAACATAACCTTGGTAATGCCGTTGAACTGTTTCATATACCCTCCCGTGAGACCGCAATATTTAAAGCATTCAAAATGCAAGATTTAGTTGTTTTCACAGTTATAATATACCAAATGTAGTATATCACAACTCTTTTTCCTGCACAAGTGGAGAGCGCAAAGATTTGGTCCACATATCAAAACAATAAAAAAATTTTATGCTTGACACGGGTCAGGCCATGTGATAAAATATGCGTTCGTAAGACTTGAGTCTTATGTGCTGTCTTAGCTCAGCCGGTAGAGCGCATCCTTGGTAAGGATGAGGTCGGCAGTTCGATTCTGCTAGACAGCTTACGTCGTAAGGAGGCACCACAAGGTGCTTCTTTTTTTTGCACCTTGTGGGGGATGCCTTACGACCAACGATAAGGGGTACCAAATGGTACCTCTTTTTTGGTACCATTTGGGGGATGCCTTACGATCTGTCGTAAGGTGTCAGCGCAGCTGACGGATTCCTTACGACCCGCAAAAAAACGGAGACTGTCATCTCCGTTTAGTCTCTAATCCACATATGCGTTCATTCTCTGTCTTACTATCTCATATGCGAGTATTCCCGCCGCCACCGAAGCGTTCAGGGAATCGATCTGCCCCTTCATCGGGATCGAAGCCACCATGTCGCAGTTCTCTTTTACAAGCCTGCCCACACCCTCGCCCTCGTTTCCGATGACAAGCCCTATGGGGCCTGTAAGGCGCTGCTTGTACATCACAGGGCCTCCCATATCCGCGCATACAAACCAGAGTCCCTTGTCTTTAAGCTCTTTCATGGTCTGCACGAGATTTGTGACCTTTGCCACGGGTGTGTAGTTAAGCGCTCCCGCGGAAGTGCGCGCAACTGTCGCTGTAAGACCTACAGCCCTGTGTTTTGTGATTATTACTCCGTGTGCACCGGCCTGGTTTGCGGTCCTTATGATCGCGCCGAGGTTATGCGGGTCCTCTATACCGTCAAGCAGAATGATAAAAGGATCTTCGTTCCGCTCTTCCGCCAGTTTCAATATGTCTTCCACTTCAGCATAATCGTACGAAGAAGTCATTGCGATGACGCCTTGGTGTTTTCCGGTTTCCGACATCTTGTCAAGGCGGTCCTTGGAAACAAAGTTTATTATCGTATCCTGCTTTTTCGCTTCGCGTATGATGGATCTCACAGGCCCATCGGTGCAGCCGTCAAGCACAAAAAGCTTGTCCACGGTCTTTCCCGAACGAAAAGCCTCAAGGCATGCGTTCCTGCCCTCTATCTTTGTCTCATTGACCTGCATATCGTTTTCGGTTCTGTCTTTTTCGTTCATTTCCTGTTTCCTTCTGCCACCTTAATACGGTGCCATTTACTCAGACTTTTGCTCGCTTTCCGCGTTTTCCAGCGATTCCCAGCCCCTGTGGATCAGTTCAAAAAGCCTCGCATAATCTTTGTTAAGATACAGCCAGCCGATAAGCGCCTCAAAACCCGTAGCCTTGTGGTAGTCCGAAATGGTCGCGTTCTTTGCCGGGCTGTTGACCTTTGCGTTTCGGCCGCGTTTGAACACAGCCTCTTCCTCCTCGGTCATAATGTCCCGGAGATTTTCGGCCATACGTGCCTGCGTTGCGGCTTTTGCAAAGCTGCTTGCGCGTCTGTTCAGCTTATCCACGCTCGCCGGACCTTCGTTCAAAAGATTCGTGCGGATGGTAAGCTCATATACGCAGTCCCCGATATATGCAAGATCCAGCGAAGGGAACTGCGAAGGCTCAATGTCCGCTATGTTAAATTCTTTGTATAGTTCTTCAATCATCAAATAAGTTCCCAGACCGTTCCTTCTCTGGTGTCCTTTATCGCAACGCCCTTGCCCGCAAGTTCTTCCCTGATGGCATCGGCCTTTGCGAAATCCTTGTTCTTCTTTGCTTCCTTGCGCTCTGCGATCTTTTCAAGAATATAAGCCTCAAGCTCTGCGTCTGCCTTTGCTACAGGCTCATCATCATCGGTAAGGTCAAGCGAAAGCACATAGTCAAAACTCTCAGCGAGCACAACCTTTGTAAGCGCGTCAATGTCGGCACGGAGCATATCATAGAGCACTGTGATGCCCATGGATGTATTCTGGTCGGAGCAGATCGCATTCATGAAATTCTCGGTGAACTCAAGATACTTTTCTGCATTCACGCCCGAACCTGCCGCAGCTTCAGCCACGGCTACCTTGACATCCAGAGAATCATGCACAGCCTTGCGCCTTGCGTTTTCAATTTTTTCCGAAAGTGCTTTTACCGCCGCATGGTCCACGCCCGCTTCTTTCTTGAGCTCGGAAATGCGCTTTTTAAGCTTGTCGTAAGCCGCGCCCACATTGTCAAGCGTCTCGAAAGCAAATTCAAGCGGCTTTCTGTAATGTGACTGAAGGCAGAAAAATCTGTATACGATGGGACGGTATTTCATTTCCTCCACATAAGCAAGATTCAGCGACTTTCCGCTCGACTTGCTCATCTTCGCGCCGCCCTTTTCGGTAAGGTGATGCACATGGAACCAGTAATTTACCCACTTGTGTCCTAGGTAGCTCTCGCTCTGTGCGATCTCGTTGGTGTGATGAGGGAAAATGTTGTCAACGCCGCCGCAGTGGATATCCATGCGCTCGCCGAGATATTTGAGGCTTATGCATGAGCACTCTATGTGCCAGCCCGGGTATCCCAGTCCCCAAGGGCTCTCCCACTTAAGATCCTGATTTCCGAATTTTGATTTTGTGAACCAAAGCACGAAATCAGAGCGGTTTCTCTTGTTTGTGTCCTCGTCAACGTCGTCGCGCACGCCGACCATCATGTCACGGTTGTCCTGAGGAGACAGCACATAATAGTCTTTGAGCTTCGATGTGTCAAAATAAACGTTGTCACCCGCAACATAGGCGTAGCCCTTTTCGATCAGCACCTCGACCATGTGAATGAATTCCGGGATACATCCTGTGGCGGGCTGTACCACATCGGGACGCTTGATGTTCAGTTTTTCGCAGTCTGCAAAGAACGCCTTTGTATAAAAATCGGCGATCTCCATGACTGTCTTGTGTTCCTTTTCTGCGGCCTTTGCCATCTTGTCGTCGCCGGTATCGGCATCACTTGAAAGATGTCCGACATCGGTGATGTTCATAACGCGCTTTACGTCATAACCCGCATAGCGGAGCGTCTTTTCGAGCACATCCTCCATGATGTAGCAGCGTAAGTTTCCGATGTGCGCATAGTGATAAACCGTTGGGCCGCAGGTATACATCCCGATCTTTCCGTCTTCATTCGGGATGATGGTCTCAACTTTTTTTGTAAGCGTATTAAAAATCGTGACTCTGTTTTCCATGTCTCTATTTACCAAGCCTTTCGATCATTTCTCTGAGTTCCTGAGTTTCTTTCTTAAGCGTCTCAATGTCGTTCATGACAGGATCGGGAAGATGGATCTGGTCAAGATCCTCCCTGGGGATGCGGACATTGTCGCGCTTTACGACACGTCCGGGAACACCCACGACGGTCGAATTCGGCGGGACCTCGGTAAGGACCACCGAACCGGCTCCTATCTTTGAATTGTCGCCTACGGTAAAGCTTCCGAGCACCTTGGCGCCCGCAGAGATCATCACGTTGTTTCCTATGGTCGGATGACGCTTACCGTGTTCTTTTCCCGTACCTCCGAGCGTGACTCCCTGATAAAGCGTGACATTGTCGCCTACGATCGCGGTCTCTCCTATCACAACGCCAGCGCCGTGATCGATGAAAAGGCCTTTTCCTATGGTAGCGCCCGGATGTATCTCAATTCCCGTCTTTTTTGCCGTTCTCTGCGCATACCAGCGCGCAAGGAAAAAGAACCCGTGCTTGTACAGCCAGTGCGAACGCCTGTGCCTTATTATCGCGCGGAACGACGGATAGAGAAAGATCTCGAGCCAGGAATGCATGGCAGGGTCTCTTTCTCTGATGACATTTGCTTCTTCTCTGATATTCTTAAACAGTCCCATTTCTCATATTCTCCGTTATCAGTGTGTTTTTATTGCTTAGGACACCCCTGACAACAGGAACAGGATTTGGAAGAAAAGCCGGGAGACGTTACCGCATCCGCGCTCTCATAGTCATAGAGCCCGGAATTTCCCGCGCCGTAGTTTAAGTTTCTTGCATTTTCAAGAAGGCACACAGCCTGTGCCGCAATGCCGAGTCCTTCTCCCGTAAAGCCCAGCCCCTCTTCGGTCGTGGCCTTTACGCTCACCTGGGAAACGTCGATATCAAGCGCGTTTGCGATGTTTTCTCTCATCTCGACGATATAGCTCTGAAGCTTCGGAGCCTGGCAGATGACAGTCGCATCGATGTTTTCAACGATGTACATCTCGTCCTCGAGCATCTTCTTGACATTTTCCAGAAGTGAAATGCTCGACGCGCCTTTATATTTTTCATCGGAATCCGGAAAATGCATCCCGATGTCCCCAAGCGCGGCTGCGCCAAGAAGCGCATCCATTACGGCGTGCACGAGCACATCGGCATCCGAATGCCCGAGAAGTCCCTTTTCATAGGGGATGCACACGCCGCCGAGCACCAGTGCGCGGCCCTCGGTGAGTTTATGAACGTCATAACCTGTACCAATCCTCATGACTCGATCTCCAAACTGAAATAATACACGGATTATCACACAAAAAACGTATCTTTGCAAGCAGGTATTATCTTGCTCCCGCAAAAGTATATCCCGCAGCCTTTATCACTTCTTCAAGTTTTGCCGCATCCGGCTCGTTTTCCGCGTCGATCACGCAGGTGTTCATTTTGTTGTCGGCCTTTACCGACTTTACGTCAAACGCCTCTTTTACCGCTTCTTCCACGTGCTTCTCGCACATATGGCACATCATGCCGTTTACTTCGTAAGTGAATTTCATTTTAAATCCTCTTTTCTTTTAACAAAAACACATGGCCTCTGAAATCTCCGTCAAGTGTGGAGCCAAACTCTTCAGCTATGTCATAACCTGTAAAAAAGTCCTCGATGGGAGGATTCTTTCCGTTTTCAAAAGTATGGACTATGAGCAGCGCCTCGTTGTTTAAGGTCCTTAGCACCGCCTGATATCCTTCGGGCTTTGTGTAGTCCCTGACATTTGCCCTGATGCTTTTGGTATATCCGTCTTTTATTATGTGGCTTACTTTCCCGTAAAAACCGATTGCAGAAAGCGCAGCGCCCCATTTTTCCTCATCGAGATCAAATATCTCGCCTGACAGGCACAGCCTTCCGAGGAAGGATGCCGAAAGCAGATAATTTATCCTGTGGATATCCGCATTTGCGCGTAACACAGCCCATATCTGGCTCTGCTCGGGACGGATCACACGGTGCAGATTTGCAGCGATGAGCGGAATGGAATTGCATTCATGTGCGTCCGAAAAACTCGACATCGAGGACGACTCCATAAACACAGGGCTGAGTCTGTGTCCGCCACTTGCGCAGTTTTCTACGACAAGCCCCGGTATCGCCTCGGAAAGATGTCTCATGTAACGCACACTTTCGTCTGCCGTGCGTCTTAAGCCCTCGCCGTAGCTTTCCGCACCATCTACTCCGGCGCCTATGTTTGCGTTGTAATCGATCTTTATATAGCCGAAGCCCGATTCCTTGAGAAGTTTTACCACTCGTGAATCCAGATATTCCCACACCCACGGGTCGGTCATGTTCCAGAACTTTCTGCCCGAGGCGTTCACAGGAAAACCGTCACGTTTCAGCACATGGTCGTTTTCATTCCATGCCTTTGACGCGCTGCCGAGGCATTCATATTCAAACCACAGTCCCGGGATCAGACCGTGTGAACGTATCACATCGGCCGCTTCCTTTATGCCGTCCGGGAAAAGTTCTCTGCTCGGTTCCCAGTCTCCCGCTCCGCAAAACCAGTCTTTACAGGTCTCAGTCCTGTACCAGCCGCTGTCGATCACAAGGTATCTTACCCCGGTTCCCTCAAGCCTTTTTGCGGTCTTTTCCAGATTTTCCAACGTGGGATTGCCCCATGTTGTGCAATATTCGTTAAAGATCACCGGCATGTCACGGTCGACTTCCGCGATGTGCGGATCCTGTGCTTTTACAAGCTTGTCGCAGACTTCCTCAAGAGAATGCCCGGTCGCAACGACAGCCTTTGGAGTTTCAAACTTTTCTCCGGGGAGAATGTCCTTTGACCATGCGCCAAAGTCGCGGTCTGCAAGCCCTCCCTGAACGGAAATGCTCTCATCGCGCCTGTAGATCTCTATCTGCCAGCTTGCGGAAACATACAGCTGAACACCGAGGAATTCTGACTTTTCACTGTCTTCAAGCACCAGAAACGGAAACCACTTGAGCACCGGCATGGAGCCCGTCTGCCCGAATTTTTCTATCCTCATCCCGTGGTTTGCCCAGGAACGCTCCATGTCAAGATTGGTAAGATCCTGTGAAAGAAGCTTGCCCTCCGCGCTCCAGAAAGATGTGGCTCTGTGGATCCTGTCGGCCTTGAGGCCTTTTATGGCAAAACTGGACAAAAGCTCCAAACGGGCGGGTTTACCTGTCACATTCTCAAATACGGAACGGCAGTGCCAAACGCCGTTTTTGTTTTCATGAAGGCATTTCACCAAATGGCCGTGCTTTCCTCTGAATACGGTCTCGTCCGCACTGCTTTTTATCTTTTCCATGCTGAGCACGGATTCGCCGTCCGCAAGCGTGATGCCGTTTCCGTAGCCTGCTCCGTACTCATCGCCCGTGAGTCTCCACTGTGTCAGAAATTCCATATTTCCCCCGTTTGATGCGTGTCAGTGTACTGAAATTTTTATTCCACGGAATTTACCATTGCGATCACGGCGTCCTTGATCTGCTTGTTCACGGAAAGTGCCTTTTCGCGGCTGTCCTGCTTTGTATAGAAATAAAACTTGATCTTTGGCTCGGTACCCGAAGGTCTTATCGCAAACCAGCTGCCGTTTTCAAGGAAAAACCTCAGCACGTTGGACGCGGGGATGTCCTCATAGCCGTCCTTGTAGTCAATGACCTTTGAAACCGCGATGCCCGCGATCTCTGTGGGAAGATTTCCTCTCACATGCTCCATCATACGCTTTATGCGGGCTGCGCCTTCAAGTCCTTCAAGGATGATGTTCGGCTCGTCTTCCGCATAGTATCCGAATCTTTGGAATATCTCATCAAGCACTTTTACAAGTGTCTTTCCCTGTTTCCTGTAATATGCGGCGGCTTCCGTCACGAGCATACCGGCGCTGATGCCGTCCTTGTCGCGGATCTCGGGACATGCGGCATAGCCTACCGATTCCTCATATCCGAAAAGGTATGTATAGCCTTCCTTCTGAAGGAAAGGAATGCGACCGCAGATGTTCTTGAAGCCCGTAAGCGCCTCAAACATCTTTACTCCGTAGGCCGCAGCCATCTCTGTGGAAAGCGTGGAAGTAACGATGGACTTTACCATCGCGCCTTTTTCCGGAAGAGTACCGGCGCTCTTGTGGCCTTCAAGGATATAATTAACAAGAAGATATCCTGTCTGGTTGCCGTTAAGCGGCATATAGGTGCCGTCCTCTTTTCTGATCTCTATCGCAAAACGGTCCGAATCGGGATCCGTTGCAAGAAGGAGCTCCGCTCCGACTTTTGCGCCCAGTTCCTCAGCCATCTTGAAAGCCGCGGGCGATTCGGGATTGGGATATCCCACTGTCGTAAAATCAGGATCGGGGTCACGCTGCTCGGGAACGATATGCCATGCAGTGAAACCTCTGTCCTTCATCATCTGCGCAAAAGGCTTTGAACCTGCGCCGTTAAGAGGCGTGTAAACAAGCGGTATGGAAAGATCGAGATCGTCACCGTCGTGGATCTTCAATGCCTCAACGGTGTCCAGGTACATTCTGTCGTATTTTTCGTCAAGCACTGTGATCATGCCGGATGAAACAAGTTCGTCATAGTCGCCTGTTTTTATGTCGGTAAAATAGTCGAGGCTTTCGATCTTTTTAAGCATGCCGTCCGCAACGCTCGAGCTCACCTGGCAGCCGTCCTCCCAGTATGCCTTGTAGCCGTTGTAATCCTTGGGATTGTGGCTTGCGGTGATGTTTATTCCGGAAATGGTGTGCAGCACCCTTATGAGATATGCAAGCTCGGGTGTGGGTCTCATTCCGTTAAAAGTGTAGACCTTTATGCCGTTTGCGGCAAAGACGGTGGCCGCAAAGCGTGAAAACTCTTTTGAATAATGTCTCGGGTCGTGCGCTATGATGACACCGCGCTTCATGGCTTCTTCGCCGTATTCCTTTATGTATTCCGAAATGCCCTGTGTTGCGCGGCCAACGGTATAAAAGTTCATGCAGTTCGTGCCGAGATGCACTTTGCCGCGAAGTCCTGCGGTACCGAAAGTGATGTCGAGAAGAAATCTTTCCTTCATCTCATTCTCGTCTCCGGCAAGCTTTACAAGCTCGTCATACATCGGATCGTCGTGCGATGCACTGTTTAACCATTTTTCGTATTTTTTTCTGAAATCAGCTTCTCCCATGTAATACCCCCTTGGATATCGTTCTGTGATCACAAGTGTCTCACGCCCGAAAATGACGCAAGTCTGTGATTTATCATTATATCAGAAATCCGCTTGCAAAACAATGAAAAAAACACTTGACTTTTTGGGGTATTGTTGGTAATATTGTCAAGTGCCTTTGATCGGGCATAAATATGGCGAGATAGCTCAGCTGGCTAGAGCATGCGGTTCATACCCGCAGTGTCGAGGGTTCAAGTCCCCCTCTCGCTACGTAATTTTACAAAACACTCCACAGATCCTTCTGCTGAGTGTTTTCTTT
>JAEEGH010018675.1_pt1 | contig 14628 bp, 11 predicted proteins | sample 9134181 | NCBI WGS metagenome assembly JAEEGH01 (sample SAMN16246544, study PRJNA631951) | gut metagenome | biome: gut microbiome; feature: rumen; material: DP-attached | host: Bos | place: Iran: Karaj | collected 2018-10 | reverse complement strand
GAGACGGAAGGAGTTTTCGACGTCGGTGACGAACGAACCGAGGTTGCGGTTATTGATACCACAGAGGTCTGGACCAAGGTCTGCATATTCCAGCTCATGTTCAGCATGCATTTCCAACAGCACTTCGAGACCGAGGGCATGAGCCTTATCCATCAACGATTTGCACTGGGCTTTCGTCAGACAGGCGGCTATCAGCAGTATGGCCGAGGCACCACAGAGGGCTGCTGCATAGAGCTGTGCCTCGTCGATGACGAAGTTTTTATATAAGATAGGTAATGTGACGCCGCTCTGTCGCGCCATGCGGATGAAGTCGTCAGAACCGCCGAAGTAGTGCTCATCGGTGAGGATGGAGAGGGCGGCGGCACCGTTCTGCTGATAAGCGAGCGGGATGATGTCGGCCCTTCCTTCTTCTTTGATCCAACCCTTCGAGGGTGAGCGGCGCTTGAACTCAGCGATAATGCCCGTCTCGCTCTGGAGCAAAGCCTCGCGCAAGGAGGGCTTCTTCGCGCAAAGCCTCTCTATCTCCTCGTGCTTGTGAGAAATAATCTCTTCTAAAATATCTTTTGCCATATTACTACATTCGTTGCCTTTAACTATTTAATTCCACGAATTTCTTGAAGGTGCGGAGGGCGGCGCCGGAGTCGATGCTTTCGCGGGCGATGGCGATGCACTCCTCGATGGATTTCTGGCCGTGCTCAAGGACCTGGATACCAAATCCGGCATTGGCCAGTACGATGTTCTTCTGGGCAGGCAGCGCACGGTTTTCGAGCACGGAGTCAAAGATCTGAGCCGCCTCTTCTTCGGTGGCGCCTCCTACCAGTTCCTCTGGCTTGGCAATCGCAAACCCTAAATCCTGAGGTTTGAAGATACGCTCGTAGTTGTTGGTGGTGACTTTGAAGTCGCCAGTCAGGGAAATCTCATCATAGCCGTCGATGGAGTTCACAATGCTGTAGTCGATGCCAATCTTCTGATAGACACTGTTATAGAGACGCATTTGGTCGAGATTGGCCACACCCAACAACTGACACTTGGGCTGTGAGGGATTGACGAGGGGACCCAAGAGATTGAAGATGGTGGGGAACTGCAAAGCCTTGCGGATAGGACCCACAAACTTCATGGCCTTGGCAAACAACTGGGCGTGCAGATACACGATGCCCGCTTCGTTCAGTGAACGGTTCAGTTTGTCGATGTCATCGGTGAACTTGATGCCATGATGCTGGATCACATTCGAGGCACCACTCACTGAAGTAGCGGCATAGTTACCATGCTTGGCCACCTTATAGCCTGCACCTGCAATCACAAAACAGGCGGTGGTCGAGATATTAAAGGTGTTCTTACGGTCGCCTCCCGTGCCTACCACGTCGATATAGCGGTCTGCCTCCAAGATAGCAGGGACACCGGTTTCCAGGATACCATCGCGGAAACCTAACAATTCGTCTACTGTCACGCCACGCATCTGTAGGGCGGTCAGCAACGCTGTAATCTGTTCTGTGGGATACTCACTCTGAGTGATACCAATCAGAATGTTCTTCATTTCTTCACGAGTCAGTTCCTCGTGGTTCAGCATCCTGTTCAGGATGTCTTTCATTGTCTGTGCCATAATTGTGTTGTTTATAGAAATAACCAGTTTTGTATCATCTTCTTTCCATCAGGTGTGAGCACACTCTCTGGATGGAACTGAATGCCTCTTACATTCAGTGTCTTATGTCGGATGGCCATGATCTGTCCCTCAGGACTCTCAGCAGTTACCTCCAGACATTCTGGTAATCCCTCACGAGAGACTACCCAGGAATGATAACGTCCGATAGTGATATTTCGTTCCAGACCAGAGAAAATCGGGTCGTCGGCCACGATGCGACAGGGAGTGGCTACCCCGTGGAAGACATCGGAGAGGTTCTCTAATTGTCCACCAAACACCTCGCCAATGGCCTGATGGCCTAAGCAGACGCCAAGGATCGGCTTCTTTCCGGCGTATGTGCGGATGACATCCAACAGTAACCCTGCCTCTGAGGGAATACCAGGACCCGGCGAGAGCACAATCTTATTATACACCTCCAGGTCTTCTAACTGAAACTGGTCGTTACGCAGCACCGTTACCTCTGCACCCAGTTCCTTGATCAAATGACTCAGATTATATGTAAACGAGTCGTAATTATCTATGATTACTACTTTCATATTTTTATTTTTTTTACCACGAATTTCACAAATTTCACGAATTTAAATAATTAGATTAATACAAATCTCTCAAGCTCGCGATTCTTTTTATTCTAAGGATTTTAGGATTTTGGGATTTAGTGCGTTGCACTGGATTTTTGGGATTGGCTGCGCATAGATCCTTATCATCCGAACCGTCAGGTTCTCATCCAAAATCCTTTAATCCTGAAATCCTTAGACTTATTAATAGACATGCGAAACTTGAATTAGTTTAATTAGTGTAATTCGTGGTCGTTTTACAATTCCGCTGCTTTACTGATCGCGCGTCGCAGGGCGCCGAGTTTGTTGTTCACTTCCTGTAACTCGTACTCCACGTCGCTCTTGGCGACTATGCCACCACCAGCCTGGAACCACAGCTCGCCGTTTCTTGAGACAAACGTACGAATGGTAATGGCCTGGTTCAGTGAACCGTCGAGACCAATCATACCGATACATCCACCGTAAGCACCACGGTTATGGGGTTCGTATTCAGAGATCAACTGCATAGCCCTCACCTTAGGTGCACCACTCAATGTGCCTGCAGGGAAAGTGTCGATGAAAGCTTTGATAGGATCAGCCCCTTCATCGAGTTCGCCACTGACACGTGATACTAAGTGAATCACATGACTGTAATACTGCAGATCCTTATAGAAGTCTACCTTTACATGATGACAGTTGCGACTCAGGTCGTTTCTGGCCAGGTCAACCAGCATCACATGCTCCGCATTCTCCTTAGGATCATTGCGCAGATATTCAGCTCCCCGACGGTCTGCCTCAGCATCACCCGTACGTTTCGTAGTTCCAGCGATGGGATCGATATAGGCCACATCTTTCTCACCTCTTACCTCTGACCTCTCACTTCTAACAATCCTACAATGCGTCTCTGGGCTGCTTCCGAAGATACGGAAACCGCCAAAGTCGAAGTAGAAGAGGTAGGGACTCGGGTTGATGCTCCTCAGGGCACGATAGAGCTTGAAATCGTCGCCCTCATACTTCTGGATGAATCGTCTGCTGAGCACAATCTGGAAAACATCACCACGCAAGCAATGTTGAATTCCTTTACGGATATTAGCGCGATGCTCATCGTCAGTCAATGTACTCGACACCTCTCCCACAGGATGGAAATCGTATGCCTTAACATTGGCTTTGTTCATGGCCTTGAGGACGGCCTCAATGGCGTTCTCTCCGGATTGTCCGGTGTTTCCAGAATCTCTGGTTTCCAACGTCACCACCTTCAGTGTGTTGTTATGATGGTCGAACACAATTACTTCCTTAAATAATACATACAATACATCGGGGGCATCGTTCTTTTCCTGTGTCTCATCCTTTACAGGGATGTTTTCAAAGTATCTGACGGCATTAAAAGAGGTATAGCCAAACAATCCACAGTATTCTGAATCCGAGCCTTTTACTTTGATACGTTGAAGGAGTGCGTTAATGGCTTTGTCTGCTTGAAAGTCAGGGCGGATCATCTCTTCCAGAACACTTCCGTCAGGGTAGTTGATGGTAGCTTTTCCATGTCCGATGGCTACACTGGCAATGGGATGGAGCCCGATGAACGATCTTGCATTACTCTTGTCATGGTAGTCTGAACTTTCCATCAGCGCACTCTGCGGATACAGATCCCTCAGCCTCATATAAACCCCCACCGGCGTATACAAATCCGCCAGAATGGTTTTACTGACCGTTATATAGTCAAATGTAATCATAATTCTTAATTCTTAACTCTTAATTCTTAATTCTCAAATCTCAACTCTCAATTCTCAACTCTCAACTCTCAACTAAAAATCTCCGTACTCTTTCGCCATAGCTTTGTTCTTCAAGTACGTCTCCACATCTTTGTCGCCGCGGCCACTGACAGTCAGTACCACCACGTCATCTTTCTTAAATGACAGTTTCTTCAATGCGGCAATGGCGTGGGCCGACTCAATGGCCGGAATGATACCTTCCATTCTGGTCAACTCGTAGCCTCCATAGATGGCTTCGTCATCGTTGATGCTCAATACCTGCGTACGACCTTTCTTGGCCATGTTACAGTGCATGGGTCCAACACCGGGGTAGTCCAGGCCGGCACTGATGGTGAAGGCCTCCTCAATCTGACCGTCTTCATCCTGCATCACCAGCATCTTTGCCCCATGCAGGATTCCCGTCGTACCACGATGAATCGTCGCAGCCGTATAGTCTGTATCCCAACCATGTCCACCAGCCTCTGCCAAGACAATCTTCACACGTTCATCATCCATGTAGTGATAAATGGTTCCAGCGGCATTTGAGCCTCCACCGATGCAGGCGATGAGGTAGTCGGGATAGTCACGCCCTTCTTTCTCTTCCAACTGCCATTTGATCTCCTCGGAGATGACACTCTGCATTCTCGCTACCAGGTCAGGGTAGGGGTGGGGACCCATTGTGGAGCCGACGATATAGAAGGTGTCCTGAGGATGGCAACACCAGTCTCTGATGGCCTCACTGCAGGCATCGCTCAGGGTCATGTTACCGGTGCGTACAGGATGCACCTCGGCCCCTAACATCTTCATACGCTCTACATTGGTGTGCTGACGCTCCACATCTGTAGCGCCCATAAACACCTCACATTTCAGGTTCATCAGGGCACAGACCGTGGCTGTGGCTACGCCATGCTGGCCAGCGCCGGTCTCTGCAATGATACGGGTCTTGCCCATCTGCTTGGCCAACAGGATCTGACCGATGGTGTTGTTGATCTTGTGGGCACCAGTGTGGTTCAGGTCCTCACGCTTCAGATAGAGTTTGCAACCGTACTGCTCACTCATGCGCTGGGCATAGTACAGGGGAGAGGGCCTGCCTACATAGTCTTTCAACAGGGCGTGATACTCACGTTTGAAAGCCTCCGACTCGATGATTGGCAGGTAGGCTTCCTGCAGATCATGCACGCACTTGTAAAGAATCTCAGGTACGTATGCACCACCGAACTCTCCGTAAAATCCATTTTCGTCTACTTGATAACTTTTCATCTTCTATATATTTTTATTTGTGTTGTTGTCTAACAAAAAAAGACTCACCGCTGTCGCGATGAGCCTCTAATATCTTCGTTGAATAACAGATAGGGCGATTAGTCTCGCGACGTTTTTGATCTCGAGCTCTGCCACCACCAAATGTTATACTGACATTTCATTTCTTAACTGATTTTGTCTAATTCGGGGGCAAAGGTATAGCGTTTTTTTCAAATATGCAAGTTTTTTTGCACTTTTTTGCTAAAAAACTTGCAAGTTCGATAAATAACTCGTATATTTGCCGCCGATAAGATTCTTATCAGCCATTTTGCTGATTCACCTTATCTTTTTTTATAGAGAGGTTGGTAGCGTCCTGCACCAACCTCCATTTTTTCACTATTCACTATTCACTGTTCACTATTCACTATTCACTGGATTTCCCAGCCAATAGCTGAAGCACCGAGCACGGCAGCACTGGCGCCATCAAGACCGCTCACTAGGAACTGGGCCTTGTTCTTGAAGATCTTCAGCACATGGGCGTTGTAGGCTTCCTGGATGGGCTTCATGATCAGATCACCTGCCTTCACCATACCTCCGAAGAAGATAAAGGCCTCAGGACTGCTGAATGCGGCGAAGTCGGCACAGGCCTCTCCCAGCATCTTACCGGTGAACTCGTAGATCTCCTTTGCCAACTCATCGCCTTTACCAGCAGCAATCGATACGTCTAAGCTGGTGATGTCCTCGGGATTCATCTCGCGCAACAGACTCGGACGCGTGGTCGTAGCCAGCAGTTCACGGGCTGTACGGGCGACGCCGGTGGCAGAGCAGTAGGCTTCCAAACAACCGGTTCTACCGCAACCGCACGAACGACCTTCCTTGCCTCTGACCATCGTTACATGACCTAATTCACCGGCAAAACCGTCATGGCCATAGAGCAACTGACCATTCACCACGATACCGGAACCTACGCCAGTACCTAAGGTGATGACGATAAAGTTCTTCATACCTCTGGCCACGCCATACACCATCTCACCGATGGCAGCGGCATTGGCGTCGTTGGTCAGGGCTACGGGGATATTGTTCAGACGCTCGCTGAATAACTGTGCCAAGGGAATGACACCATCATGCGCCCAAGGCAGATTGGGTGCAAACTCTATCGTACCTTTATAATAATTACCATTGGGGGCACCGATACCCATGGCTTTGATCTTTTCAATGCCACCTACTTGGTCGATGATCACCTGCAACGCCTCTACACAGGCGTCGACGTAGTCTTCCACTTTCTCATAGCCACCGGTCTTGATGGCGGTTGTGGCCTTGATGTCACCACGGGCATCGACAATACCAAAGACAGAGTTCGTACCTCCTAAGTCCAAGCCGATTACATACGGCTTCATTGCATTCTGTTGTTCCATTGTTTTATAGTTTTATGATGATTTATTTTGTATCGTTGTTTCAAGCTACAAAATTACGAATAAACTCACAATTAGCAGCCATTTTTACGGAATTTAACCTTTTGCCGGCCACAAAGCGCCTGCATCGTGCATATTTCTTAGGGAAATGTTTGCGGTTTCAAATATTATTTGTAACTTTGCATACGCAAAGTGAATACAACGCAGAATATGATCATAAAACGCTATCTCACGGGATTGACTCTCTTGCTGATATCATTGATACTCATGTCTTGTCATGAGGAAATGGGACATAACCCCAAGGCCAGTAAAGCCGATAGTACCTTGTTTGACGTAGGTGTCAGAATGCAATACGACAGCATCATCATCCTGGCCAATGCCTACGAAGAGCAGGGCCTTTTGACGGAGCTTGACGCCAATCGTTGGCGAGGGGTGGCCTATTATCATCAGGGGCATTATCGCATGTCAGAGATCTATTACCGCAAAGCCATCGAGAGCAAAGTGACGAACGAAGCGGATCAGGTGAGTTATAATAAGTGTGCCCGTAGACTCTCAGAGCTGTTACTGGTCAAAGGTGATTTTGAGGGTTCTCTGCAGGTGGCCATCCCTGCGGTCAAGAAAATGGAACAGTCGGGCATTGGCTCGGATATCGACTATGCCATCCTTCTCAATAACATCGGTTGTTGTCAGATTAACCTCGGACAAGATGAGGAAGCCAAGGAGAGCTTTCTGACAGCAAGATGCCATTATGCCAATCGTTGGCAGTCTGATTCTACGAGCCGTGGTTTTCAGGAAGCGGTTCTGGGTACGGTCTATACGAGTATGGCATATATTAATACGCGACGTTATGCGGAGTCCATATATTGGATAGACCGCACAGAGATGCTGCTCGACAAGTATCGTCAGAAACGCGATGCACGTAAGGATTATTTCGATGAGTATCAGGGTCGTATCGAGATCATGCGGGCTGTGGCCAAGCAGGGCTTAGGCAAGAAGGATGAGGCAGAAGAGGCGTATCAGGCTTTCTTGAAAACCGACTATTCAAAGACGCCTCAGGGGCATATCAATGCGAATGATTATTTAGTGATGGCGGAACGTTACAAGGAGGCAGCTGATAATTATCGCTTCCTCGACGAGACGATGGAGCATTGGGGTATGGAGGCCTCGCTCGATAATATCCAACTCTATTTCCTCCCGAAATTCAGGGCCAATAAAGAGGCGGGACGCAGGGATTCTGCCAGGATGATTGTAGAGAAGATTCTCGTTGTGCTCGACTCAGCCATTACGAGTCAAAAAAACAGTGCAACGGCTGAGCTGGCTACCCTCTATGACACCCAGGGTAAGGAACAGAAGATCCTTCAGAAAGAGGCAGACCTCTCCCGACATCGTATGTGGGCCACAGCCGTTTCTCTCTTGCTCATAATCTTGTTCCTGATCATCTATTCCTTACACAAGCGTAAGTCAACCCATCGGTTGCGCGTGGCGCATGAGAAACTACAGGTTGCCTACGACCAGTTAGAGGAGGCAACTGCCCACCGGGAGCGTATCGAAAGCGAACTGCGCATTGCTCGGGATATCCAGATGTCGATGGTGCCTAATATCTTCCCCAATCGCGATGGACTGGACATTTTCGCGAAGATAGAACCTGCCAAGGAGGTGGGCGGTGACCTTTATGGTTATCTCCTCATGGGCGACGAGCTCTATTTCTGTTTGGGTGATGTGAGTGGCAAAGGTGTGCCGGCTTCACTCTTCATGGCACAGGCCACACGTCTCTTCCGGACGTTGGCTACCCAGCACATGATGCCGGCTGAGATCGCCACCCGACTCAATGCGGCCCTCTCAGAAGATAATGAACAGGGTATGTTCGTGACAATGTTCATCGGACGGATTGACCTGGCTGTGGGCGCCATGGATTTCTGTAACGCAGGTCATAACCCGCCTTATATCAGTGGTGTTGGCGGAGGACAGTTCTTGGAGATGTTGCCCAATGCACCCATCGGACTCTGGCCTGGATTGGAATATGATGGTGAACGGATTGATGATATCAGTGGCAAGATGTTGGTCGTTTACTCCGACGGACTCAATGAGGCTGAGAACAGACAACAAGAACAGTTTGGCGATGATCGCCTGCTTGCGTTGCTGAAGACCATGCCTGGTGCCACGGCCCAACAAGTCATAGAAGCGCTTTATGGTGCTGTACTGAAACATCGCGATGGTGCTGAACCGAATGACGACTTGACAATCATGAGCATTCGGGTCGATACGCGTAAAAAAGAGATAGAAAAATAGGTAGTCTCAATTATTTTTTGTAATTTTGCAGCCGCTATGCCGTTTCATGTGCCGATAAACATCTTGGATTTCATCTTCAAAGGAATGATGATTGGTGTGATTGCCAGTGCCCCCATGGGTCCTGTCGGCATCCTCTGTGTCCAGCGTACGCTGAATAAAGGACGCTGGTATGGCTTTGCCACTGGCATCGGGGCTGCTGCCAGTGATATCATCTATGCTGCTTTTGCTGGTTTCGGTATGTCGTTTGTCATGGATCTCATCAATAACGACCAGAACCGCTTCTATCTCCAGATAGCAGGTAGTGTGATGCTGTTATGCTTCGGACTTTATACCTATCGCACGGATCCCACCAGGAAAATGCATCAGTCGGGACAACAGAAGGGTACACTCTGGTACAACACTTGGACGGCTTTTATTGTGACTTTCTCCAACCCCCTCATCATCTTCCTTTTCTTAGCTACTTTCGCACAGTTTGCCTTTGTGCTGCCCAACCATCCCTTCGAGATGCTTGTGGGCTTTGCCAGTATCGTGGGAGGGGCTTTGCTATGGTGGTGGGGACTGACTTGGCTGGTCGATCAGATCCGCACGAAGTTTGATACCAATGGCATCCGGATTATCAACCAGGTCATTGGCGGTGCTGTGGTCGTTGGCTCCATCATCATGCTCCTCGGCACCACCACAAATCTGTTAAGGTTCTAAATAATGTATATATCTCAAGACTTAAGAAAAAAGAATATCGCTGAGTATCTGCTGTATATGTGGCAGATAGAGGATACCATCAGGGCATTTGACTGCTCTTTGCGACGCATCCGTGACGAATGGGTGGCACGCTTCGATTATACCGATGAACAGAAAGAAGAGGAACTCGACTGGTTCGGTAATCTCATTCGCATGATGAACCAGGAGGGTTGTCGTGAAAAGGGACATCTCCAGATTAACCAGGTGACGATGCAGATGCTCATAGAGCTGCACAACCAACTTCTTCAGTCTACGAAATTCCCCTTCTATAATGCGGAATATTACAAAGTACTCCCGTTTATTGTGGAATTGCGCAACCGAGGGGCTAACAAAGACGAGAACGAGATTGAGACGTGCTTCAACTCGCTCTACGGTGTCATGCTCCTGCGCCTGCAACATAAGGAAATCTCTCCTGACACCTCCCACGCTGTGAAGGAAATCACCACTTTCATCGGCATGCTCTCCGACTATTATCATAAAGACAAGGCTGAGGGCCTGGAATTTTAAAATGTAAATTCAAGTTTCGCATGTCTATTAATAAGTCTAAGGATTTCAGGATTAAAGGATTTTGGATGAGAACCTGACGGTTCGGATGATAGGGATCTCTGCGCAGCCAATCCCCAAAATCCAGTGCGGCGCACTTAATCCCAAAATCCTAAAATCCTTAGAATAAAGAGAATTGCAAACTTATAAAACTTATGTAAATTATTAAATTGTAAATGAAGATATTAATTACCGGCTGTAACGGCCAATTAGGAAACGAGATGCAGCTGTTAGAGGCAAGTCACCCCCAGCACACCTATTTTAATACCGATGTGGCAGAGTTGGATATCACCAACCAGGATGCCATAGAAGCCTTTGTCGAGGACCATCAGATTGACGGTATCGTCAACTGTGCTGCTTACACGGCAGTCGATAAGGCCGAGGAAAATGAAGAACTCTGTACCAGACTGAATGCCGAAGCGCCTGCTTATCTATCGGCAGCCATCGGCAAACGGGGTGGATGGATGATCCAGATTTCGACTGACTATGTTTTTGATGGAACACAACACACACCCTATACGGAAGAGGCCGACACATGTCCGAACAGTGTCTATGGCAAGACAAAATTAGTGGGTGAATTGAATGTCCAGAAGTTCTGTGAACAGTCGATGATCATCCGCACAGCCTGGCTCTACTCCACATTTGGTAATAACTTTGTCAAGACGATGATCCGTTTAGGAAAGGAGAAACCCGAACTGGGTGTCATCTTCGATCAGGTAGGCACTCCGACATACGCACGCGATTTAGCAGTCGCCATCTTTGCTGCCATCGAACAGGGCATTGTCCCGGGCATTTATCATTTCTCTAACGAAGGCGTCATTTCCTGGTATGACTTTACCAAGGCCATCCACCGCATCGCAGGTATCACCACCTGTCATGTGCGCCCCCTTCATACTGCGGAGTATCCCACCCCGGCCAACCGCCCTCATTACTCTGTCCTCGACAAGACCAAGATTAAGAATATATATGGTATAGAAATCCCCTATTGGGAAGATTCCCTCGCTGAGTGTATTAATAGTTTATAGAAAAAAATGAATCCAGAAATAGACAGACGACGTACCTTCGCCATTATCTCTCACCCTGATGCCGGTAAGACGACACTGACCGAGAAATTCCTCCTCTTTGGTGGACAGATTCAGGTGGCTGGTGCCGTCAAGAACAACAAAATTAAAAAGACCGCTACTTCCGACTGGATGGACATCGAGAAACAGCGTGGTATCTCGGTTTCCACCTCCGTGATGGAGTTCGATTACACGCCGGAGGGTAAAGATGTTGAATACAAGGTGAATATCCTCGATACCCCGGGTCACCAGGACTTTGCTGAGGATACCTTCCGGACACTCACGGCCGTTGACTCTGCAATCATCGTGGTCGATGGTGCCAAGGGCGTTGAGACGCAGACCCGTAAACTGATGACCGTCTGTCGTATGCGTAAGACGCCCGTCATCATCTTTATTAATAAGATGGACCGTGAGGGACGAGATCCCTTTGACCTCCTCGATGAACTTGAACAGGAACTTGAAATCAAGGTGCGCCCTTTGAGCTGGCCCATCAACCAGGGGGCGAAGTTCAAGGGTGTCTATAACATCTACGAACAGAAACTCGATCTCTTCACGCCCGATAAACAGCGTGTGACCGACAAGGTAGAGATTGATATCAACAGTGCTGACCTCGACGATAGAGTCGGTGAGGATAATGCCGCCAAACTGCGTGAGGACCTTGAACTGGTGGATGGCGTCTACCCGGCATTCGACGTGGAAACCTATCGTTCTGCTGAGGTGGCACCCGTATTCTTTGGCTCAGCCCTCAATAATTTTGGTGTTCAGGAACTTCTCAACTGTTTCGTGGAGATAGCCCCCAGTCCTCGTCCCACCAAGGCGGAGGAACGGGAGGTAGAGCCTGAGGAAAAGAAGTTTACGGGCTTTATCTTTAAGATTACCGCGAATATTGACCCCAACCATCGTTCCTGTATTGCCTTTTGCAAGGTCTGCAGTGGTAAGTTCCAGCGTAACCAGCCTTATCTCCATGTGCGACAGGGCAAGACCATGCGCTTTACCTCGCCCACGCAGTTCATGGCACAACGCAAGTCTACCATCGATGAGGCCTGGCCGGGGGATATCGTAGGACTGCCGGATACAGGAGGCATCTTTAAGATTGGTGACACACTCACCGAGGGTGAACAGCTCCATTTCCGGGGATTGCCTTCTTTCTCGCCAGAGCTCTTCAAATACATCGAGAACGATGATCCTATGCGTTCCAAACAATTGCAGAAGGGCATCGATCAATTGATGGACGAGGGTGTGGCTCAGCTTTTTGTCAATCAGTTCAATAACCGGAAGATCATAGGCACGGTCGGCCAACTGCAGTTCGAGGTGATCCAGTATCGTTTGGAGAACGAGTACAACGCAAAGTGCCGTTGGGAGCCGGTTCATCTCTACAAGGCTTGTTGGATTGAGAGCGACGATGATGCGGAACTCGACAACTTCAAGAAGCGCAAGTATCAATACATGGCAAAAGACAAGGAAGGCCGTGATGTCTTCCTCGCTGACTCTGGGTATGTGCTCTCCATGGCCCAAGAGGACTTCAAACATATCAAGTTCCACTTTACCTCCGAATTCTGATGACAAGAGAAGAAGATATTAGAAATGCTGTAGAAACGCTGAAACAGGGCGGCGTGATTCTCTACCCAACCGATACAGTCTGGGGCATAGGCTGTGATGCCACTAATGTGGAGGCTGTCAAACGTGTCTATGAAATCAAACGACGTGACGACTCTAAGGCGCTTATCTGTCTCGTCGACAGTGATGCCCGCCTCCAACGTTACATCCGCCAAGTCCCCGACGTGGCTTGGCAACTCATCGACAGTGTCACATTGGGGTCAGGACACTTTGTGACATCCGATAGAAATGTCACAAAGTGTCCTGACCCCAATGTGACACGGCCCACGACGTTGATTCTTGATGGGGCGATAAATCTGGCAGAGAACTTGATTGCTGAGGATGGCAGTATCGGTATCCGGATTACCAATGAACCCTTTTCCAAGGAACTCTGCTATCGTTTCCAAAAGGCTATCGTTTCCACGTCAGCCAACATCAGTGGTGAGCCTGCGGCACAGAATTACTGTGATATCGATCCACGTATTCTGGAGGCGGTGGATTATGTCTGTTGGTCCCGTCGTCAGGAACACAAACCCCATACGCCTTCCAGCATCATTAAATTGAGGTCTAATGGAGAAGTAACGATCGTGAGAAAGTGAATAGTGATTAGTGAATAGTGAATAGTATCGCGGTAAATAGTGAATAGTATTAATAGAGGGCCTTCATGGCTTCATCGTTTGCATGAGTGGCGGGTGGAGCATGTCAGCGACAGGATGTTTATTCTCATCCTGGCATTGCTTGTTGGCTTCTTCGCTGCCGTCGCTGCTTTCTCCCTCCATTGGATTATCAACCAGATCGTTCTGCTTCTCACCAGCTCTTTCGAGAAGTCCAGGGCCAATTGGCTCTATCTGGTCTATCCTGTGGTGGGTATCTATCTGACTTCCCTCTTTGTCCGTTACATCGTCAAGGATAATATCTCCCATGGCATTACGCGCATCCTTTATGCCATCTCATCGAATAGATCCCGTCTGAAGTCTCACAATACCTGGTCTTCTGTCATTGCTTCTGCCATCACTATCGGTTTTGGCGGTTCTGTAGGAGCAGAGGCCCCGATTGTCCTCACGGGCTCTGCCATAGGTTCCAATCTCGGAAAACTCTTTCATCTCGACCGTAAAACGCTCATGACGCTTATCGGCTGTGGTGCTGCAGGTGCCATTGCTGGTATCTTTAAGGCACCGATCGCAGGATTGGTCTTCACCCTCGAAGTGCTCATGATCGATATGACCATGTCGTCTCTCCTGCCGATCTTAGTGTCGTGTGTGACTGCCACTTGCTTCACCTATATCTTCAGTGGTGATGCGGCCCTATTTACCTTCCATCTCGATAGTGAGTGGTCTATCCAACGCCTCCCGGCCTGTGTCCTTTTGGGTATCTCCTGTGGACTGATTTCCCTTTATTTCATCCGCATGATGGGTTTTTGCGAAGGTATCTTCGCCCGTTACAAGGAGCATCCGCATATTCGCTTGGCCATCGGCGGCATTACGCTCTCTCTGCTGATCTTCCTCTTTCCAGCCCTCTATGGCGAGGGTTATAGCAGCATCAACCTCTTGCTCAATGGACGTACGGAAGCTGACTGGAACCAGATCCTCAACAACTCACTCTTCTCGGGTCAGGGGAGTCTGGTGCTGGTATATATTGGACTGGTACTCCTCACAAAGGTCGTTGCCACCTCTGCCACGAATGGCGGTGGAGGCTGTGGCGGTACTTTTGCACCGAGTCTGTTCGTGGGCTGTTTCACGGGATTTCTCTTCTCCAGGCTTTGGAACATCCATCAGATAGGCGTCTATATCCCCGAGAAAAACTTTGCCCTGATGGGTATGGCGGGGGTGA
>JAEEGH010018667.1_pt1 | contig 14631 bp, 9 predicted proteins | sample 9134181 | NCBI WGS metagenome assembly JAEEGH01 (sample SAMN16246544, study PRJNA631951) | gut metagenome | biome: gut microbiome; feature: rumen; material: DP-attached | host: Bos | place: Iran: Karaj | collected 2018-10 | reverse complement strand
TGTAGTAGAGGTTACGGTAGTAGCCGTAGAAAGCCCAAGCGCCGTAGACGTTGTACCTCTCGGCAAACCACCTAATCGAGCTGTTAGCAAGTGTTACCTTGCCAGCCTTGGTCTGCGTAGCGTTGATGACAGCGAGATTACTGTCTTCCATCATCAGCACACCTTCGTCCACGTCCCACAGGTGTCCGTCCTGCTGGTATGCCCAGTTGAGTGCGGGGTACATTGCTTTGGTGCCGCCGCTCTTCGTGGGAGCCATCATCGGTCCATACTTAGCCGTCAACGCCTCGCCATCAGGCAGTGCAAACGCGCCCACCTTCATCAGAGCCTGTATGCCGAACTCGCCACGCAGATAGGCATCGTAGGTCTCGTAGTAAGTACGAATCTCGACAGCGTACTGCGAGGATTGGAATGCTGCGAGTGTCATCGGGTCGGTGTTACCAGCCTCGCTGTGTACGGCTACATTGGCGTCTGGTGTACGTCCATTGGTGCTCCAATGAGAAGCGGCACCCTCAAAGTTCATCAGTCCGCGATAGTTGGTGCTCTTGCCATTCACCTTGCGATAGTTGTCGCTGGCGGGCATGTCGCGCCAGATGATGAGTGTACCGCCCTGTACTTGGTACTGACGATAATCGTTCCATGTATCAATCTGCACAATAATCTTCGTGGCATCAGCATCGGTGCTAACCTTGTTGTTGTCGGCATCAGCAAGATATGCCCACACGTCCTGATTGAAGCTCACCTCCGTCTTCTTTGCGTCGATGGCAGCATTGAGGGCAGCAACCACCTGCGAGAGTGCGGTGGCGGTGTAGGTAAAGCTGATGGTCGTAGCAGATGCGTAATCATTGTTACTCAGCCACAGCCCGATAGTCTGCGTATGCTCTGCCCCGTCAAGTGTGGGCGCATTGAGTTGGTACTGCACCACGTCGCAGTATTTCAGCGACGGCAGGCTGCTGTAGTTGCCTAAGAACGTGCGCCAACGCCCGTCCTTGTGGTAGTCCAGGAAAACACCCTTGTATGTCCACGATGCAGGCACGAGGCTACGGTTATATACCTCCTTGCGGATAGCTATCTTGTTGCCGTTCCCGTCCAGATACACAGCATCACCAAACACAGGTGTGTCGGTAGTCGGCACATTCACGCCGTCAAACTTAGAGATATTGCCCTCCTTGATGTTAGCCACGCGACTTTCGGTGGTAGGCTTGCCAGCAGTATTGTAGCTGGCAGCGTCGTTATATTGCTCAATCTGTTTCATAATCTTAAACTTCTTAAACCATTAAACTTCTTAAACTTTAATTCAGTGCTACCCAGTCGCTGGTGCTTCCTGTCACCTCAACAGCGTAATAAATCTTCTTGCTCACCTTGTCAACATACTGCTGACCGATTTTGCGGGGACAACCATCCCACACGGTCATGGTCTCCTCGTTCCAGTTGTCAGGCACGTTGGCAGCACTCGGAGCACCAGCCACACCGCTGTAAAGCACATTGGGCACGCCCAGCGTCAGGATGTCGTCACACTCCACACTCTGCGCCTTCACCACAGGCAGCACCGCATTATCCTTACCTGAAAGCAATTCACGCAGAGCCTTGTTCTCTTTATAGAGGTACAGCAGGGCTTCAGCCACAACGCTCAGACTGATGTCGAACGTGGCGAGCTGCGAGAGGTCAACATTGGTCGTGCCGATGTTTAACCACGAATACGTGGCGGGGTCGACACTGTCGTTCTCGATGGTTATCCACTGATACTTCGTGCCCGATGCTGGGCCAACCAGATATAGTTTACCCATCGTCAGGGTCGAAGCGGTGTCCGACGGCTCCGTGGACGATGTTGCCGAGTCGTTCTCCTCGAACACAATACTCGTCCCCTGCTGACCAGTGGGCGCCTGCATCTTACCTATCGGGTTGTTCTGCTCGTTGAAGAGCATGATTTTCTGGCCAACGGTGGCCGTTCCCTGCGTCGTCAGGCCGGTCATAATCGCCTTCAGAGCGCTTTGCATACTCAAGTCTGTCATAATTGTCGAAATTTTATGATGTTAATACTTTTGATTGTTGTCGCGTTACATTAGCGATGCCACCTTCTCCAACAGCTGCTGGACGGTGTACGTCGTACCGTTGTAGGTAATGGTGCTGGCGAGTGAGAGCTTGGTGTCGAGCAGGCTCTTAATAGTACTCTTGACACCACGGACAGACAGCCCAGCGTACTCTCCAGTTGTTGCTTCTACATGGATTCGAGGACTTCTCTGCGTTGATAAATCAAGATACCACCACCAATATGGATTTCCCGTTACCCCATCTGCGGGAGTACTGCTCATGTAACTGCCTAAATTATTGCGGTCGTCTATTGTTCCGTCATCATAAGGCACACCAGAAGCAGGCAGGAATATATAGTTCCCGTTGGCTGCCGTGAACTTAGCACCGCCTACACCAGAACCATTGAAGTTGGTTTCCCATGTGTATGTCGTGTTTGCTATCAGCTCCTCGAACTGCGCTTTTGTCGGCATGTGCCACGGGTTGCCCATTACTTGTGCAGCTGCATCGTATTGTAACGATAGCGGGTCTTCCTTTCCAGCATACATATCTTCACCCGCCGTCTCGAAGAAGTCAGCAGCACCTTTGCCATATTGCCAGAAGCCACCATAGCCAGTCTCCTCTGTCGCGCCTATATTGCACTTCGCCCACAGCGTGCCGCTTGGCAGGCCCAAGTCCACGAACTCATAGTCCGTTTCGATGCCGATGATGTTCTTTATTCCGTTGTCGCCAGCAATGCGTGCCACGGCCTCGGCGTCCAGCGCGGCGTCGAACGACTCGCGCCAGTATTCCATCGACGAGTCGGTCCATACCTCCCAGTCACTGTTCACCGTCGGGTCGGCGACGACATACGCCTTGTGGCCGTTGATCTCGTGATAGACAAACGCGCCGTCCTGCGTCACCAGTGTCACAGGCAGCTCCGACGTGGTATTCTTTGCGCGGTACATCACGCCGTTGATGCCCAGCACGGCATTCTTCTGGAACGTCGAGTTTAGGGTTATGCTGTCAGCGTCCACGGGATAGAGCGTACCGGCGGCAAGGTTCGTCTCGGCCTGCATGGCGCGGTTCCTCTCGTTGGCTACCGCCGACTGACGATTCGTAATCTCGTCGCTCAGCGCATTGTCCAGCGACTCGCGCCAGTACTCCATCGAGGCGTCCGTCCAAATCTCCCAGTCCGAGTTCAGCTCCGGGTCATCGACCACGTAGGACTTGTGGCCGTTAATCTCGTGATAGACGAATGCCCCGTCCTGCGTCACCAGCGTCACGGGCAGGTCGCTCGTAGCGTTCTTGGCGCGGTAGATGACACCGTTGATACCCAGCACGTTGTTCTTGATGAACGTGCTCGACGGCGTGATTGTGTCCATGTTCACGGGGTACAGCGTGCCTGACGCCAGTTGGGCCTCGGCAAAAGACGCACGGTTTGTCTCCTGCTGCAGTGCCGTCTTCGTGGCGTAAGTACCGACAATATACGTCTTCAGTTTATCCGACCAAAGCGTTTGGAAGTCGGCCAACGCCATATATTTCTCTTTTGTCATAGCTTTCTTGTTTTTCTTGTGTTATGAGTTAAGAAAAAGCGGGAGGGGAAGTCCGAACAGGATAACTTTGTGAGTCAAAAGAAATCCCCTCCCACGATTGGTTTACACTACGAAGGTAGCGAGGTCGGCAGCGGTAACGCGCTCGGGGATTTCGAACTCCACGTTAACGGCCTTGTTGGCGTCGGGAGTCAGAGCAGTGCCGTTCACCTTGACAGACTGGATAGCGCTGTCAGCCTTAGTACCCTGAGCAGCGGTAGCGAAGTCAGAAGCAGACTTGCCACTGTCTTTCAGATTACCATTACCATCCAAGCCTGCGAAGTTGTCAGCGGTAGCACCGCTAACCTTATCGGCCTTGCCAGTGATGTCCTGGTGACTCTGCAGAGCAGTGTCAGCCTTACCGAGAGAGGTCTGAACGGCCTCAGTCATGTCGGTAGAAGGAATACCGCCGCTGGGCTTGTCGTACTTAGCATTCCAGTCACTCTTGTTCTGAGTGGTCACGTGGATGTCGCTGTTGCCAGTGTGGGCAGCGATAGCAGCTGCGTTGGCAGCACCCTTAGAACCCTCGTAGGCAGTGCCCTGAGTCTCACCGAGAGCCAGGCCGGCAGAAATCTCGGCCATTGTGGTACCACTCCAGCGATAGGTCTTGTTGTCGTCGAGGGTGATGTAAATCTTACCCTGCTCGGGGTCAGCACCCGTCTCGCCCCAAGTATCAGTACCAGTAGCGGTAAAGATTTTCTTCGAGCTGGTGTTGTAGTACTGATCGCCAGCGGCACACTCTGCGGGAGCGGTCTCGGCGGCATCGAGCAGGTCGATTACGTCGTCAACGAACGATGGCAGCTGTGAGCTGGGCACCTTACCCGTTGCGTCGAGCGTAGCAACACCACTGTTGGCACCCTTCTCGGTGGCAGCGATGAACGTTGCCTGTGCGATGTTGGTACCGTCAGCCAGAACGAGGTTCTTGGCATTGGCATCAGTGCCTGCCAGCATGCCGATGAAACCGGCTACGATGTAAGGCTTCAATGAATTGGTCCAAAGCGTCTGAAAATCGGCCAGGGCCATGTACTTTTCTTTTGTCATAACTTTTAGAAAAATGTGTTGGTTAAACTTATGAGGGACTCTCACCCTCGAAAACTATGATTTGCTTTATATTGCAGCGATGTAGGTCAGTGCCTGCGCCTTCAGTGCGTCGCGGTCCTCGCCCTGCGCTACGGCCTGGTCGATGAGCAGTTTCAGCACCATCGCAGCACCCATGATGTAGCCCTGCGGCGATGCCTTCGGTGCTCCTGGTGCAGTGAGCGACTGATACATTGTCTCGGTTACTTTCTCTGCCTGCTGTGCCGCACGTGGCACGGCGGGCTTCGTGTGGGTCTTCTTCCGTCTTCCGCGCGGCGCTGGTGCATGTGCCACAGGCTTTGTTGTCGTACTTGTCATAATTGTTTCTTTAATTAGGTCGTTACACATTGAAATTGTCGATGTCCTGTTGTGTCACGCGGTCGTTGCCCGTCATCATCGTGTCCTTCACGTCATCGTTCAGGTCTTCCATCTGCACCGCACCGTCGATAATAGATGCCGTGTCCACCGTACCGGCAGGGATGGGGATGCCAGGCGTGATGGTGCCGCCCTCGGGATAGCGGATGACCATGTGACGCTTGCCGATGATAGCACCGTAAAGCATGTTGTTCTTACCGTCTGCCGAGCGCTTGTAGTAGTAGCGCTGGTTGCCCTCCTGAATCGACTCCAAACCCTTGAAGTCCTCGGGCAAGTAACTGGGATAGCTGTTTGTTGTTGCCATAATATTCCTTTTTTATATGTTGTTACTGCAAAGTTACGTCAAGCGAAAATTTCTTGACGGACATGCCGCGCCGATGGCACCGCGTCAGCCTTCGTACTTCGACATGAATTTCATGCCGGATTTCACTTCGTCGATGAGTCCGCCGCGACCGTACTTGTTGATGTAGCAGGGGATGCCCTTCTGCTGCATCTGCTGCACGGTCTGGTTGAAGGTGGTGATGGCGGCGACCAAGGCGCGGGCGTCGGCATCGGTGATGCCGTTGACGTCTGAGGGCTGATGGCTGAGGGCTGACACTTCGCTGACGTTTCCGCTGTCGAAGGGCCTGTAGCCGCCAGCGAAGCCGCCGGTCTTGCCGTAGTCAGCCAGGTACTTGATAAGCTGTGGTTCGTTCATCATGATGGCCTTCGTCGTCTCGCGGCCAATGACTATTTCTGGACCGTTCTCTGCCACCAGTGCGGGCTGGCCCTGCACGGTGGTGGCAATGGGGTGCGTCACGAGTCCGTCCTTCGGCGCAGGCTCGGCGGTGGCTGTATATACCTTGCCGTCCTCGCCCAGGTAGCGGCGACGGCCATACACCTGCGTCTCTCCGTCGTCATACAGCTTGCGCCGTCCGGCAAACTTGTCCACATTGCCCTTGTCGTAAGTCAGCATACCGCTGACGAGCTTAGTCTTCGGCGTCGATGTGCTGGTGCCGCTGTCGCTACTGTTGACCGTCGATAGCGCCGACGTCAGCAGTCCCATCAGCAGGCCCGTGATGACGGGAATCAGTGCGATACCCCACCAACCCAACGTACCGATGGTCTTGGCGGCACCGCTACTGATGTTGAGCATGGTGATGGCCTGTGCCTTGCCGGCTTCGTCGAGCACTTCGGACTTGTTGATGGCGGCCTTTTGTATCTGGTATTGCGCATACTGGCCAACCATCGTCAGCAGCGATTCGGCCATAGCCAGCGCCATGTTCTTCCATATCTGCTCCCACGTGGACTCCTCCGACTGCATGTTGAATATCATGTCGCCCAACTTCTTGCCGATGGTGTTGGCGGCGGTCTCTACGGGCTTCACGAAAGCCTGAATGCGGCTGATGCGCTTGTTGATGTTGTCCATCACCTTCTGCGTGTAGGCCATCGTCTGATCCTGCATAGCCTTCAACCGCTCCTGATACACCTCCTCGGAGATAAGATTGGCCTCGCGCTCCTCCTTGGCCTTCTTCCAAATGGCAATCTTCGCTTCCAGCACGGCCTGTTCGTGCAACACCTCTGGGTCTTGGCTCACGTCGTTCGTCAAGCCCATCATGTAGCCCATGCCCTGACCCTCGTGCATCGTGTTATACTGGAAGTCGTAAATCTGTATGTCGCGCAGCTTCCGGTCGTTCTCCTTCTTCTGGTCGGAATGCTCCCACCACTCGTTCAGCCGCTTGTTCTGCAAGTCGTCGCGCTTCTTCAACGCATCGTAGTATGCACCCTCGTACTGCATCAGGTTGCCATAGAACTGCTGAATGGCCGGCAAACTTTCCTCGATGGCCTTCTCCGCCTGACGGGCACCGACGATATCATCCTTGCGCAACGACTCGTCGCGGGTCTTAATCAGGTCCAACCACCGCTGCAATTCGGGGAATGCGTAGGTCCAGTCCTCCATGTTGCCCTCGGCATCCTTCGAGAATTGCTGCAACCAGTCCAGCGCCTCCCGTTCGTTCTCGATATTGATACGGTAGGCAATGTCGCGCTGCACGACGAACTTCTGACCCATCTTGTTGTAGGCGTCCTTGTCGCTGATGGTTCCGCCGTTCGGCAACTGCGTGTCCGGCTTCTCCTTGATACCCTCCTGCATACGCTTCGCCCACTGCTCGTAAGTCTCGGTCATAAAGCCCATCGTTTCCAGGTCCTTGCGCATCTTGTCCTGCGCCAGCTCCACGAAATGATACTGCTTCAACGCCTTCTCCACCTCGTTGGTGATGGCGGCACGCAGTCGGGCAGCCTCACGGGTGTTGCCCGCAGCCTTCGCGTTCATCTGGTCGAAGAATGCGCGGCTGTCCAAGCCCATCACGTCCTTGCCGCCGTTGAACTTCTGCAGGTCGTTGTGCAACTTTTCCACCGCCACCTGCTGAATGGTCGAGAGCAGGTTCTGGCTCACGTCGCTGGTGTCCGCCAGCACGCTGGGCAGCACCTTCGTCTTCATCTCGTCCCACGCCTCCGTGTTCCCCGTCGTCACGGCACGGCGAGCGGTCGCCAGACTCTCGTTCTTCACGATGCTCAGCGCCCTCACCATTTCCTTCGCCTGGTCCTCCGTCAGCTGTCCGTCGGCGCGAGCCTCCTGAATGGCCGCCTCCTGCAAGCGGTAGTATTCCTCTAACTTCGATATGATGCCGGTGCTGGCCTTCTGCGCATCTTCCATCTCCTTGCGCAGAGCCTGCTTGCGCTCCTGAGCGGCCTTACGGGCAGCAGCGGCAGCGCCTTTGTCGGGCTTTTCGTTTTCCAAAGAGCCTTTGCGCTTCCAACGGGCACGCTGTACGCGGTCGTTGAACTCGTCGATATTAAAATGTTCGAGGTCGATGTCCTTGTATTCGGTGTTGAACATCTTGTCGATTTGTCTGTTAGTATCACGCTCAGTACGGAACGAAGTGATGTATGCGTCGATAGACTCATAGAGTTCATCACTGCCCATCTTTTTGTATCGCTTCTTGGCGCGTGGTCCAAACGGCGTCCCTGCATTGATCAACTTGTCGTCAATATATATAAAAGTAACGTCGGAACCGTCTTGGCTGGCTGCTTTTGCGCCCATCCTCCTTTCAACGAGTTCTCGATACAACTGGTTTGTGCCTTTCCACTGATTTTGCTCCAGCCACTTCTTATCGACATCGGTCAGTCCAAAGGAACGGGCGGCACCCTCCACCTTTGCCTGATTCTCGATACGCGACATGCGGTTCTCGCCGTTCTGCTGCTGGCGGTACGACTCACGCTCCTCGTAGGCTTTCTTCTGCTTCATCACACGGACCACCTGAGCGTAGGCTTTGGCGAGGTCAACGGCAGAGTTGATTTCCAGTCCGAGGTAGTCGAGATAATCCTGATAGTCGTTCTTGAACTGCTTAACCAATGCCATGCGCTGTTTTTCCGACAGCGAGGCATCGTCGAGTGCTTTCTTATACACCTCCAGCGGCTTGACGACATTCTGTACGGCCTCCTTCGATTCCTCAAAGGCGGCTTTCAACTTTGCTTGACGCTCGGCCTCGCGCTTGGCGGCTTCCTCGGCGGCCTTGCTGTAATCGTTGAACAGCGTGACAGCAGTTATCAATGACGAAATGGCAAACAGGATAGCATTTGACTTCATCATCACATTAAACTTGCCCATAGCGCCAGTGGCCAGTGCTATATCTGTATATAATGTACGGAATGCCGTCACCAGTCCGCCGATGCCGGCTATCAGTCCCTTAAAGCCAAAGGTTGTGGCAAATATGATACCAAAGCGGATGAGCACGGGGAGTAGCTTAATCAGTGTACTGATAGCACCTGCAATCAGTTCGATACTGGTATGCAGTGAACCCATCAGCGCATCGCTCTGCGTCATCTGTTTTGAGAGGTCGTACCATGCCTGCGCCATTTCCTTGACCATATCCACACCTTCGGGATTGACGAATGCCTTAGCCCACAGGTTGCTGGCACGCTCTACCAAGGCAGCAGCAGTCTGGTTCTGTATCATGTACTCACCGATGACCGCCTCGCCCTCTTTGAATGCGTCGCGGCTGGTTTCGAGGTGCTTGCGCAGGATGTCGGCACGGTCGGCCATTGTAGCCATTACGTTCACCAGTCGGGCACCGTCGGAACCGAGGTCTTTGAAGATATTGCCCAGCAGGTTCAGGTTGCCCTTCTGGTTCATGCGCTCAAAGATTTCGACAATGGCATCCATCGTCTTGCCCTGGTCGTAATACTGCTTGATAGTGCCCTTGGTCATGCCGAGCGACTGTTCAATCAAGTTGTGCTGACGCTGGATAGACGTAAACAGTTTGTTGAAGGCCGTAGCTGACACTTCGGGCATAAGTCCCATCGCATCACTGGCGCTTCCTAATGCCAACAAATCCTGCGTGCTGATACGGCTGACATTAGCCAAACCATACAAGCGCTTTGAGAACTCCACGATGTTCGTACCCGTGGCGGTAGATGTCGCACCGAGTTGGAAGATGGCCGATGCCGCTTTCTGCATGGACTGCTCCACGCCGTATTTCGGTATCAGTCCCATCACCTCCACCATCTTCGACAGGTCGGGCAGTGCCTTCTCACCCATATCCTCACCCAGTGCCATCTGCACCTGCTCGGCTGCCTTGACGAAACCCGTCAAACCTTGTACACCATAGTTCTGGCCGATACCGAGTTTAGCACCTGTGTAGGCGAGGTTATTCAACGTCTCGATGGTGTTGCGCGAGTCGATTTTCGAGATATTACGGTACAACTCGTTGATGGCCTCGCCCGATAAGCCCGACACCTTGCGGATGTTAGCGAGCGAGTCCGACAGTTTCAGGTTGGAACGGAACACTTCTTCCACCAGGCTCTTAACCTTGTTGAAACCTGCAAAGCCAACCATGTAGGTGGCAAGGTTCTTGGCCGTGCTGGCAATGGCACTGCTGAAGCCCTTCTGCGATGTTGTTAGTTTGTTTGTGGCACCAGTATTCTTGTTGATTTGCGCCTCAATGCGCTTCAAGTCGTCCACCAACTGCTTGCGCTTCGGGTCGCGCTCCGACATATTGTTCAGTGCGTTCTTACCCTCCTGCAAGGCTTTCTTCAAGTCTTTCAGTTTGGCACCAGACAAATCTTTCATCACCTCGGCCAGCTTCTTCTGCTCGTCCTTGTTTTTTTGGATGTTGGTACGCATGGCATCCATCGCCTTTTCCAATTCCTTCAGACGCTTCTTCTCTGCGTCCTCTGCATAGCCGCGCTGCTTAATGACGTTCAAAAGTTTCTCTTCCTCAGCAGCCAGGGCAGCCATACCGCGCTCCAAGCCTTCGATGACGGCCTTGACGTTGGTGGCGTTACAGGTGATAACAACTTCTTTTTTCTTTGCCATAGTGGTATGTCGTTTTCGTGTTGGTTAATGATTATCCCACGTAGAGCGTGAGGTCTTGGAACGTGTCGAGCATCTTGAACTCGTACTTCTTGCCGTAGAAGTCGCTGACGTAATCCTCCAGTCGCGTCATCAGGTGATTCAACTCAGGCTGAATGGCTGGACGGTGTGTCTTGCCGCCACTGGGCACCCAGTTAGCATAGCGGGTTCTGTAGCGTACCTTGCGGTTACGCTCAATGTCCTCGGCCTTGCCCCACGCACCGACGCCGATGTCAACATACTGCATGTAGTCGTTGTAGCGGAACGACATCGTGACCATGCCCGTGTCCTCGTCGGCTTCCACCACCGTGCCCTCGAACGACTTGAAGCCCTCGCCTGTCGATACCCAAGCGTTCTTGCCACCGCCGCCCTGTTTCTTGGGCATACTGCGACGCTGATTGACGACACGATAGCCGGGATATACCTCGAACGGCCATATCCTCTGCGTCATCATGTTTATCTTCAACTGTTGCAAGGTCTGCTCCTTGAACAGGTCGGCGATGTACCGCATTGGGAATAGTTTTTTTCCTTCTTCGCCAGCAATAATTGTTGCCATAGTCTAATTCTTGTTTTTGATACGACAAAGGTATATCAAATTGCAACTAACTAACGGACATCGGCATTCGCCGTGTGCTACAAAAAAGCCGCCCGAGGAGGCTCACGAGGTCCTTCCGGGCAGCTTCAAACCTTTGACGCACCCCGTGCGAAATGTTTGAGTCCAAAAAAGGCTAAAAAGCAATGATGCGCATCAAGAGGGGTGTGTGATGCGCATCAATCGTTTTGAACGTATCGTTCCTGGTTCACGCAGAGCAGGCGGGGCATGATTTGTTCGATTGTCAAGCCGCAGATGTGCCAGCCGTTGAACCATACGGCGCCGTTGGGCGAGGGGAATGTGCCCCAGTGGGCTTCGTCGAGCTTCATGCCGCGCAGTCCCTCGCGGTATTGCGGGTCGGCGGCGGTGTCGCGCAGGAACTGGAGCATGTCGGCGGGCAGGGCAGCGGTGACGTCGGCGGGCAGCGACTTTCCGCCTACCATGCCCTTCATGGCAGAGAGCACGACAATGAGGTCCTGCACCATATCGTCCGTGGCGAAGCGGGCCTCGGTGGCGCCCTCCTCGTCGGTAATCTGCGTCTTCGACAGCGTGCCTGCTGGCTGCTTCTGCAGGAAGTAGATGACGTGACGATAACTGATCTGCTTCGGGTTCTGTTTATTAATCTCCGCATCGACGTGGGTGGCGTAGGCCATGCACGAGGGTGGGCAGGTGTTGAAGTTGCGCACAAAGTAGCTGTTGGCATCTATCATCGAGATGCGGAAGAAGGACTTCTGCCCATCTTTGGTGTGCGAGAGCGGCGTGTAGAGCTCCGCCCAGCGTTCTAATAAATTATCTAATCTAAACATATCTTTAAGTATTTAATTGCCCTTTGGCTTACGCCGCATCCCCGTTTGGCGGGGAAGCTCAAATGTCAAGTCTAAACATATCGTTATGTCGTTATTTCGATGTTTCGATGTTTCGAGGAATGCTGGCGAGAACGCCAGCGGATTGCACGGCAACGCCGCACGAGGGTATCAGAGCGGCGCCCCGTTGATATCCATTTCCAGTTTAAACTGCACCTCGTAGGGCTGCGCCTTCGTGCGGTCTTCCAGCACGGTGGTCTCTTCAGGAACGACGTGACAGGGAATCCACAGCGTGCCCATTTGAATCCATACTTGCTCGGACATCAGAAACTCGTGGATGTACCACGATGCCCACTCGCGGTCCAGCGGGCCAGAGGTCAGGTACCACGTCTCGCGGTCGTTCGACTTGCGGACTACCGAGCGCGAGAACCGCTTCAATGTTTCCTGCTTAGCCACGGTGTGCTTGTCGGTGGTGATAGGAACCTCGCGCTTTACCAGGCTCTCCACGTGCAGCGACTCCATGCAGCCCATGCCGTTGATGAAGCGCAGCAGGTAGGCGTCGGTGGGCTGCGGGACGACGTAGAGCGAGTGGCCGCCCACGGTGTCGGCACCCTCGGTCTGTGGCGTATAGCTGATGGACTTCGGTCCGTCCGATGGCGCTCCACTGACGAACTGGCCACCCGACAGGTGGTCGGTGTCAAGGATGCTGCGGTTGAACTGTGCAGGATAGATGAAGGCCGTGTCGAGGAACACCACCTCGGGGCTGCTGCTGGGCTTGCGCGACATGACGGAGGTGTCCAGATACTCCACACCCTGCTGGTCAACGCTGGCCTTCATACGCTCCAGGTCGGTCCAAGCGCCCATGAAGGCGTAGGCATAGAACTGCTGCTGGCCGGAAGGGGCGCCAGGCCAATAGACCACACCCTGATTGGTGGATATGTTGCCATCCACCATCCACTCGTCCCATGCCTCGACGCGGAACTTGATGTAGAGGTAGCGCGTGGGCGGTGTGGCTTCGTACTCGTACTTGTCGGCCACGGCCTGCAGGGCGCTGGAGATGTCGAACAGGGCTGGCTGCGTGCTGTACGACGCACCGCTGGGCTTGATTTCTACGGGTGTCGAGAAGTCGAACGTGGTGTATTCATCGTCGGTCTCTAATTTGGCATAGACGCGGACAATGATACGGTGGAACGTGCGGTTGGCCGCATACGGTGCCGGCACCACCCGATAGACTATCGGACTGCCGATGAGCGGCGAACCACTGATGAGCGTTATTCCTTGTGCCATAATTCTTTGCTATTTACTGGCACAAAATTACGTCAAAGTGAAAAAAGTAAGCGGACACTGCATCACTGCAACGCCCGCCTTGACAAAAATGTATTATGGTCAAAGTGCGTAAAATTCCAGTTCGGCCTCGCTGACGCCCGTTGCCTTGGTAATATTGTATTTCACCATGTTGATAAAACCAACCTTGCCGTCGAGTACATAGCGGTCGGTCCAGTGGTTGCGGATGTCGAGCAACTGTGCCACCGTAGCCATGACCTTCACCTTAAACAGTTTTCGGTGGAGCAGGAAGTAGGCGTGAGGGCTGAGGAACGAATCGTAAACGCCACGGCTACGAATCTTGTTGATGATAAGTCCCGTCTCTGGGTCGCGCTCGTCATCGTCGCACAATGGAACGGTGGACCATTCGGGCTGTTTCCATGCACGGATAGCCAACGAGAAGCGCTCGCCACCGCCTTCTCCCGTGCCGTTATAGTCGAAGATGACACCCTTGGGGTCCATAGAGTCGCTGTATATCTCATAGACGGCAATGGTGTCTTTCCACTTCGAGTTGTCGAAACCGTCGTAGTCGCGGTCGTACTCAATAATCTCTGAATCGCTGCCAGCACCACGCATCACGGCAATGGTCAAGCCCCAGTCAATGTCCTGCAGCGGCGAGTTGCCATCCTCGGTCTGCGTGGGGTCATAGCTTTCTGCCAGCGACAGGTTCTGGACGAAGAGTATCTCCAAGCCACCTGCGAACGCCTTGCCAGACCATGATGCTGGAACCATGTCGTGCAGCAGGATGCTCTGCACCTTCTGTGTCAGATACTCATGTTCCATATCTACGTCAAGGTAAGGCGCAAAGATGGGCGATACCAGACCCTCCTTGTCGTTGGTATATTCCAGTGCGTTGACAATGTTCTGCGACAATGGTGCAAACTCACTCACAAACTCCTTGATATAATCCTTGTTCTTGTCAGAGCAGTCGCCTTCCTCAATGCCCTTATACTGTCCAACCTGGAACAGCACGGGTTTGAGCGACACTGTGTCGGATGCCTCGGAGTTGATCTTCACACGATACACGTTGCCCGTCGTCTTGTCAACATAGACGTTGTTGTTCGTGGCCGTCACGAGGTCGATAATCTCGTTGTATGTCAGGTTGGTTATTGTTCGGCCAAGCGGATTTTCCTCGGTGCGCTCTGCTGGGAACTCTATGTAGTCATACTCTGTGTCGTAGTCCTTGACGCCGTAGCGCACGTTGTTTCGCTGCTCCTTCTTATCGCTCTCTGACGAGTACATGACGCGGACTCCAGTAATCTTCTCCGTCTCAGGAGTCATTGAGAGTACCTTGCCCTGGAACTCGTGGACTATATTATCCTTATAGAGATTACGCAGGAAGCGAGCCTTGACAGTACGCTTCTCGGGGTCGTAGAGGAAACGGATGCCAAAGGTATTCTCCAGCGACGAGATGACGCTGCTGACGCTGGCATTAGGAAAATTATTGCTGTTGGCATACATCTCGTAGATTTC
>JAEEGH010018666.1_pt1 | contig 14632 bp, 12 predicted proteins | sample 9134181 | NCBI WGS metagenome assembly JAEEGH01 (sample SAMN16246544, study PRJNA631951) | gut metagenome | biome: gut microbiome; feature: rumen; material: DP-attached | host: Bos | place: Iran: Karaj | collected 2018-10 | reverse complement strand
CATCTTTACAGGTTTGCAAAGGTAATCGTTCATGCCGTTTTCCAAAAACATCTGCTCGGCTCCTTTGACCGCGTTTGCGGTACAGGCGATGATCACGGCAGTTTTTGCCCATTCCGTTTGCAGCTCGCGGATCTTTTGCGTTGCCTCGATCCCGTCCATTTCCGGCATCATATGGTCCATCAGGATGATGTCGAACGTCTCGGTCTCGGTGATCTTTATCGCCTCCATGCCGCTCAGAGCGCTCCTGCATCTTACTTTCAGAGGTTTCATCAGCCCTTCGGCTATGGTGATGTTTATGTCATTGTCGTCTACTATCAGGATGTCAGCCGTAGGTGCCGTAAAGTGTATCGTGGTCTTTTCCGAGTTTCTCAGCGAAAGGAGGTTCTGCCCCTTCCCTTCAAGCGTAAACATAACTGAAAGCGTGGTGAGCGGCCTCTGGACAATGCGTATCCTCTTGTGTGCCGGTTTAAATTCCGAGCCGAACGCCGTCACGGCTATCCCGGTGATATCCTCATTGCTGTCGATGAGCGCGACCAGTTCATCACTGTGTATGCTTTCAGGATAGAACATGAAATCCTGCTTGCCTTCATCTCTGTACTCGTCAAGTGATTTGAGATTAAGGAACGAAACCCCGAATTTCTCGGCTTCTCTTTCAAAGAATCCGTCGGTACGTCCGTCATCGTCAAAGCACACGATACGTTTGGTCTCGGGCTTGGTCACCACGATATCCTTTGAGGGTTTTGCGATCCTCTGGGGGATGGAAAACCAGAAATCGCTTCCTTTTCCAAATGTGCTCTCTACGCCAATATTACCGCCCATGGCTTCGCACAGGCTCTTTGAAATGACAAGTCCGAGCCCCGTGCCCTCGACCTTACGGTTTCTCTTTGAATCGAGCTGCTGGAAGCTGACAAACAGCTTTTTCAGGTCATCATCTTTGATGCCTACTCCCGTATCCCTTATGTGCACGGTGAGCATCAGCTTGTCTTCCCCGCAAGGCAGGCAGTTTATGGTGATGATGACGCTTCCTCTTTCGGTAAACTTCACCGCATTGTTCGCAAGGTTTATCAGCACCTGCCTGATGCGGGCCGGGTCACCCACCAGAGTATGCGGCAGGTTTTTATCTATCTCCATGAGAAGCCGCACATTTTTGTCGCCTATCCTTGTTACAAGGACGTTCGCAACATCGTTGAAAAGCGACAGCGGCTCGTATTCCTCGGGCACAATGCTCATCTTCCCCGCTTCTATCTTTGAAAAATCAAGGATGTCGTTTATGATGTTCAGAAGGCTCCTGCCGGAATGACGTATCTGTATGAGGCAGTCCTCCACAGCGGGGGGAAGCTCCTCTCTGAGCGCTATCTCCACCATTCCTATAACGGCGTTCATAGGTGTCCTGATCTCATGGGACATGTTCGCAAGGAAATCGGATTTCATCTTTGCGGCGCGCTCGAGCTCCATGTTTGCCTTTGCCATCGCCTTTACCTGACGCACCGATTCCGTCGCATCATGAAGCATGAATATCGTTGCGATCTTGTAGCCGTTTTTAATGATCTCGTTCTTTTTTGCCCTGAAATATCTCCTGACTCCGTTTTCCTTGTAGACGAGCACCTCTTTGCCGTCAATGATCTCCTTTACGCTCATCCATTCTTCCACGTTCTCTTTTCTTGAAAAAGTCGCAAGAAGCCACGGTGAAAGCGTGCGCTTTATGACATCGTTCATGTAGAGTAAATCGTCATGCCCGTCAAACAGGATATAGCCGTCACTCATCTCATTTGCGAAGTACATCGTCGCCCAGTTTTTAAGGAGGATGTCATTCAGGAATATGATTATGAAAAAGTACGAAAAAAGAGCCAGATTTAAAACGACAGTGCTTATAACGACAGGCTGTCTCAAAACTCCCGTCACCACGTTTGTGCTCACAAGTATCACCTGTATCCCGAGGAACAGATAAAATGTGGGTCTGTAGAGCTTTGCGGTGCGGACGCTTATATATATGACAAGTGTGATCATGCATGCGGACGCGACTCCGAGAAGAACACGATAGAACGGCATACCGACAAGAAAAGTCCCTGTATCGCCCGGTTTAGCGATCCACCAGGTCCTTCCGTAATATGTCTCAAGTGATGCTGTAAGAACATTCACGCCAAAAGCATTTGTGATCATTATGATACTCTGATACAAATTTATCAGAAGAAACGGGATGTAGTAATATTTTTTCCCGGAATGTGTGTCCATGCCCTGAACGATCAGCGAAGCGCTCACGAGCGCCCACGGAAATACCGCATAATAACTCGTGAGGAGCTTGCCTGCATTTCCTGCATCGTCACATTGCAAAAGAATGATCACGATAATGTTACATACAATGAGAACGGATGCGGAAATGATGAAACCCCTGTTGGGGCTCTTTGCCTTCATAGCAAAATATACGCACACCAGGGAGAAAAGTGAAAATATTATAAGCAATGTCTGTAAAAAAGTCATATTCCTCCCTCGTATGCGTATCCTAAATACTAAAAATCCGGGGGCTCTGTGCGGTCCACAAAGCTCCCGGACAGCTGTTGTTTTACTTGACTATTCCAAGGAAACAAAGAATGCAAAGTATAACGCCTACAAATGAATAGATTCCCATAAGACCGCCGACGATCCCGAATACGATCCCGATGATCGGAAGACCGTTAAGGATGCTGAACAGCCAGCCGAGAAGGAAGCAGATGATCAGGAAGATGCAGAGCTGAACGATGAACGAAACAGCATTACCCTTCTTGATCTTGAACGGTGTAGGCCAAAGTGATCTGATAAAATCCATTGTAAAACCCTCCCATAATAGATTTATGCATACTATTTAATTATCAATGAAACGCATCTTGTTTTCGCTCTTCGGCTTTTCAACCTTCACGGGCTCGGGCTTCTTGTAAAGACCGCCCATGTCGTTGATCATGGAAGCCTTGCATTCCTTGCAGAAACGTCCGGTAAGGATACGCTTTCCGCACTTCTCGCAGTTGAGCGCCAGATCGGAACTCTCGGCAAAAGTGAGTCTCTCCTCGCGGATCCACTTCTTCACCTGCGCCTGAGTAACCTCCATGTCATCACAGACATCCTGTATGCCGCATCCGGGATGATCGTAGACGTACTGTTTAACGTCGGCAAATTTCTCATCCATCTTTTTCTGGCAAGCCTGACAAACCGGCGGGCCTCCTATGTAGCTGAACATCTTGCCGCAGCTGGCACAATTTTTAAGTTCCATAAAGCTCCATCCTTTCGTGTTTTATTCCACCGCAGATCCTGCGGCGATACATAAAAAGTATACCTTTTCCGCTCCCGAGTCTTTGAGGATATGCGCGCAGGCATTCACTGTGCTGCCTGTTGTGAATATATCATCGACTACGAGCACCGTGCCCGGTACCGAAACACCCGGCTTAACGGCAAACGCACGAGAGAGATTCCTTTCTCTTTCATGCTTTGAGAGCGTTTTCTGGTCGGCGGTCTCCCTTTCCTTCTGCAGGATATCCGCAGCAGGAATGCCGCTGTAAAGCGATATCGCGCGTGCTATGAGCCCGCTCTGGTTGAACCCTCTTGCCTTAAGTTTCTTTTTATGGAGCGGCACAGGAACAAGTATATCCGGCGAAACGCTTTCAATAAAGTCTCCCAGCCTCAGCACTGCGGCACGTCCGAAAAAATCGACAAATTCCCGTGTGCCGTTTTTCTTTACATCGACAAGAGCATCGCTTATGCACGATCTGTAAGGGAAAACGCATCTCCCGGCATCAAACCAGGTGTGTGCCCCGCTGCACCCGCCGCACAGCTCCTTTGACGGATCCGGGACAGGTCTTCCGCATTTCATGCAATAAGGCTCAGAGATGAACCTGAGTTTCTTTTTGCAGGCTGCGTGCAGATCGCGCCCCTTTGGCAGGACAGGCTCAAGGCATACCGGACAGCATACCGGGAACAGTAAATCCAACATTTCTCTCCTTCCTTTTCTCCCGGATGGAAAGTATTCATTGGATCTTTCATGCGTTCCATTTTACAACAAAGCTTTTTTACAAACAATTAAGAAACTATTACGTTTTATTTAAAAAGCTTTTCAGGATATACGCCCTTATCGCAAAGCTCTCTGAAAGACTTTACCACATAGTCCTTATCTTCGTGGTAGGTAACGCCGAACCACTTGTCTTTACTGTGGAGTACGTGAACCTCCGCAACGCCTTCGTCAACCATGTCGCCAACGACCTCGGGAAGCAGGAACTCTGCCTTGAGCGGATTTGCCATTTTGGAAAGGAAATCCTTGAATCGCTCTTCAAGAGTGTCGAGGAATGAAGGTGTGAAGCCCCACATGTTCATGGAAACAGGTGTGTCGAGAGAAAGTGTGATCTCGTTGTTGTTGCCGTCAAGCGCGCGGCCGATCCCGTTGTCATCGTAGATCTCATAGGTCTCGCGAACGGATGTGAGTGTTCCCTTGTCGGAAACTGCGCATGCGCCTCTGGTCACCTTTCCGTTCTCACTGAGAGTGTTCCTCAGGATGAAACCTACCATTGCGTAGTCTGAAGGATTCTTCTTGTTCACATCGACATTTGCAAGGAAGTCGTGAAGCTTTTCAAAGCCTTCGCGGCCATAGTAGTCATCTGCGTTGATGACAGCAAAGGGCTCCTTGATCGTGCCGAGGCAGGAAAGAATGGCGTGTCCCGTACCCCAGGGCTTTGCGCGGTCTGCGGGGCAGGTGAAGCCTTCGGGAAGCTTTGTGAGTTCCTGGAATACATATTCCACTTCAACCTTGTCATAGATCTCCTGAGGGATGATCTTTTTGAACTCATCGTAAAGCTCACGGCGAGTGATGAACACTACCTTGTCAAAACCCGCGCGGATAGCGTCGTAGATGGAATATTCCATGATGATCTCTCCGCTCGTGCCGACATGCTCGAGCTGCTTGATGCCCGTTCCGTAGCGGCTGCCCATTCCGGCCGCCATGATAACAAGTGCTGTTTTGTTTGCCATTTTTTATATCTCCTTTGTCTTAAAGTTCATCTGCCCTCCCGGGTATCTCGGACAAAGCCCTTCGAAGCCCGGAATGCCTGGTCTGTTCCATGACGTTGTTGATCATGAGGTTGACCATCTCCGCCCTTCCGATGATTGTAACACATTTTTTTGCTCTTGTCACCGCTGTATATAAAACGTTTCTGTTGAACAATACCTGCGGTCCCGAAAGCAGCGGGAGCACCACCGCGGGATACTCGCTTCCCTGGGATTTGTGCACTGTTACGGCATATGCGAGCATCAGTTCGTCGTTCTGTGAAAAACCGTATTGCACGGTCCTTCCTTCTTCATATTCGACTGTTATCCGCTCCGCGAAATTGTCCACCCTGCGTATCACTCCGCAGTCCCCGTTAAAAACACCGGTACCGCTCTCTATGGTGACACCGTGCCTGCTCTTTACCTCCCACTCAAGCTGGTAGTCGTTCTTTATCTGCATGACCTTGTCGCCCTCGCGGAATATCCTTCCGCTTTCAAAAGTCTTTTCGCTTTTGTCGGGAGAGGGCGGATTAAGCGCCTTCTGGAGCACCACATTGAGGTTTTCGCAGCCGAGTTCCCCGCCTTTCATAGGCGTGAGCACCTGCACCTCAAAAGGCGTGGCATTTACAAATCTTGATATTTTATCTTTTACGAGATAGATTATCCCGTTCAGTATCTCATTGATATCCGTGCGTCCTATAAAGAAAAAATCGTTGTTCACGTGATTGTCAAGGGAAATGACCTCCCCGTGGTTTATCTTGTGGGCGTTGACAATGATCGAGCTTTCTGCCGCCTGGCGGAAAATACGTTCAAGCTTCACCGTGCGGATGCGTCCGGAATCTATGATATCTCTGAGCACGTTCCCCGGCCCCACGCTCGGGAGCTGGTTCACGTCGCCGACCAGGATGAGCCTTGTACCGACGACCACGGCCTTTAAGAGCGCATGCATAAGCGCCGTGTCCACCATGGACATTTCATCGACTATCAGCACATCCGTCTCAAGCGGATTTGACTCATTTCTCGCAAAATCCATGACGGTCGTGTTCCGGTCGTCCGTGGAAGGTGATATCTCAAGGAGCCTGTGTATGGTGCGGGCCTCGAGTCCCGTAGCCTCCGTCATGCGCTTTGCCGCGCGTCCCGTGGGCGCTGCGAGAAGAACATCCATGCCCTCCTTTTCAAAAAAACGGATCATCGCATTTATGGTGGTCGTTTTTCCTGTTCCCGGACCTCCCGTGAGCACCAGTACGCCGTTTTTCACGGCCTCCCTTACAGCCTCATGCTGCAGTTCGTCAAGCTCCGTCCCTATGTCCTTCATGACTCCGACAAGGCTGTCGTCGATCCTTTTGTCTTCAATGTCATAGGTGCAGTTGAGATCGCACAGCATCCTCGCGGAATTGAGTTCCATGTAATAATACGCGGCGAGATATACATAGCGCACGTTGTCGTCTTTAAGGATGACCTTTTTGTCAAGGACGAGCTTGAACACTATCCTGTCAAAGGTGTCACGGTCGGTCTCCACAATGCGGAGCGTATGCTTAAAGAGTTCTTCGTCGGGAAGGCATACATTTCCGTTTGCGAGGGCCTCGTTAAGCGTGTAAATGACGGCCGCGCGCACTCTGAACTCGTCGTCCGGAGCTATGCCCGCCGCAAGCGCTATGCTGTCCGCAGTCTTAAATCCGACTCCCTGTATATCCTCCGCAAGCCTGTAGGGGTTTTCTCTGAGCACCTCATACATCCTGCTGCCGTAATGGTTATATATCTTTATCGCAAGGTTATTTGATATTCCGAATTTCGACAGAAAAATGAAAGCGTTCCTCGCTTCCTGTTTTTCCACAAACTGCATTGCAATACGCTGTGCGCCGCGCTCGCTTATGCCTTTTACTTCCGCGAGCCGCTCAGGTTCGTTTTCGATGATGTGGAAAGTGTCGTCTCCAAAGCGCGACACTATCCTTTTTGCAAGAGCCTCGCCTATGCCGCTTATCACGCCGCTCGCAAGATAGCGTTCGATCTCGTGCGCGTTTGTGGGCGGAATGGCGGTTATGCTCGTGACATTTATCTGGTCTCCGTATTGAGGGTGGAATATCTCCTCGCCCTGAACCTCCACATATTCTCCGGGGTCAAAAACAACAGTCATGATACCGGTACAGCAGACTTCATCGTCTTCTGTTTCGAGCATCATGACTGTATATCCGTTTGATTCGTTCCTGTATATTATTTTTTCGATATACCCCTTGACCGTTGTCATATCCGTCAGGTATCTCTCTTCATTGACTCATAGAGCATCTTTGCGATGCCGAGATTGCTGTTTTCGCTGACCAGCTTTGCATATTCCTGATAGAGCGTATCGCCGAACAGCTTCATGTAAGCGTTGTCCTCGTCCTCATCCTTGGGCACGAGAGTCTCTTTTGTGGATTTGATAACCTGCTCCACAAGATATTCCTCAAAAGACTTGCAGGCCGCCATGAGCTCTTCATCGGAAGCCTCGGAAACATTCAATCCGGACAGCTTTCCGCTGAGCTTGTCGGCGCTTGCCTCGGAAGCCTTTCCGGCAAGCTGTTTTGTGTACATCAGATCAGAGCCGAGTGATATTGCCATAGATCATTATCCTCTCAAGTTGTTTGCCTGCTGTAACATTTCGTCGGATGCGTTGATGATCTTTGAGTTCATCTCGTATGCACGCTGCGCGACGATGAGGTTTACCATCTCGTCGACCGCCTGTACGTTGGAAGCCTCAAGATATCCCGAGTAGACCTTTGTGGGCTTTAACGCGTCATCCTCAGTCTCGGATCTCGGAGCGCCCGATGCCTCGGATTCCTGAAGAAGGCTTCCCGAGATCTTTAAAAGGCCCGAAGGATTGTTGAACTGCACAAGTCCTATCTGTATCCCAAGGTCCGTTATGGTCTCGTCCTTCTCGCGGTAGGATATCTTGCCGTAGCTGTCGATGATGAGGTTTGATGTGACAATGTCACGGTCAAACACAATGGGCTCTCCTGTGGAGCTTAAGACCTGATATCCGTCGGAATTGCAGAGCGCAAGTCCGTTGTTGTCAATGGAAACGTTGAAGTTGCCGGCTCTTGTGTAAGCCACGCTGCCATCACTTGTCTGTACCTGGAAAAATCCTTCGCCCTCGAGCGCGAAATCAAAGGTGTTTTCGGTGCGGGTGAGCGCTCCCTGTACAAAACGTGATGTAACGGATGCGAGTCTCACGCCTGATCCAACCTGTCCGATAACGGGCTTCGGATTGTTTTCGTTGTCGAGAGTCTTTCTCTGTAATTTGGAATAAAGGAGAGTCTTGAACTCGTTCGTCTCCTTTTTGTAGCCTGTGGTATTGATGTTTGAAAGGTTGTTGGAAATGGTGTCGACAGCGGTCTGCTGTGCGATCATTCCCGACGCACCGGTCCAAAGTGATCTGAGCATGATCGGTTACCTCCTGGTAAGAAACTAAAGCCTTATACTCTGCCGATATTGTTTACCGACTGATCGAGTGTGCCGTCTATCGTCTGGATGACCTTCTGGTTTGCTTCATACGCTCTGGTGATGGTGATGAGCGATACCATCTGGTTTATGACGTTTACGTTTGACTGTTCGAGATAGCCCTGACGCACGAGCGCGGTCGCCTCTTTTTCGGTGGCGCCTTTTACGGGCTCATACATAGTATCGGCATATTTTCTCAAAAAATCATAGTCTTCAAAATCTCTTATCACAAGCTGATCGATCAGATCGCCGTTTGCAAAGACTGCACCGCTCGCGTCGATCTTTATCGTCATGTCGGTAGGTACCACAAGGTCTCCCGCGTCGGACTGCAGATGATTACCGTCCGCATCGGTCACTGCGCCGTCTTCCCTGATGGTAAAATTGCCGGCTCTGGTATAGCGGATATGGCTGTTTCCTGCGTTGTCCACAACTCTCACCGTGAAGAAACCGTCGCCGTCAAGCGCGAGATCGTAGGTGTTTCCTGTCTGTCTCAGCGATCCCTGGGCGTAATCAGTGTATTCCTCGCCTATCTTCACGCCGAGGGTGACCTTTCCGATCATTTCGTCTCTGTCATAGTTTTCCGAACGGTCCCTCACCTTTATTGCAAGCATGTCGTCAAAGGGCCTGCTTGTGGTATTCTGGGTCTTGTAGCCGGTGGTGGAGGCATTGGCGACGTTGTTTGAGATAACGTCGAGTCTTTTCTGTTCATTTCTCATGCCTGTCCAGGCGGTGTAAAGACCTCTTACCATGTGGGATTCCTTTCATTAGTCGCTCGAAGTTCTTCGGATTTCTCGCTGTCATTGATTTAGCGCATAGTATCTATAACTTCTATGTATCTTCCGGTGCCGATGGCAACGGCGGTTCTGGGGTTGTCTGCGGTGATGGTGCGGATACCGGTCTTTTCTTCGATGAGCTCTTCAAGTCCCCAGAGCTGGCAGCCGCCGCCGGTGAGCACGATACCGTTGCTCGCGATATCTGCGGCAAGTTCCGGAGGAGTCTTTTCAAATACTCTCTGGATCGCGTCGACTATCTGCGATGTGGGCTCACGGAGAGCTTCCTCGGTCTCCTCGGAAGTGACTGCGATGGTCTTGGGCAGGCCGCTCGCCGCGCCGCGTCCCTTTACGTTCATCGCTATGGACTCGGGTCTTCTGTATGCGGAGCCGATCTTTAACTTTATCTCTTCTGCGGTCCTTTCACCGATGACGATGTTTTTGCTCCTTCTCAGGTATCTGCTGATGAATTCGTCAAAATCATCGCCTGCGACCTTGATGGATGCGCTGATGACAGTGCCGCCGAGCGAGATTACTGCGATATCGGTGGTACCGCCGCCTATATCCACTACCATGTTGCCACAGGGCTTTGTGATGTCAAGGCCTGCGCCGATAGCTGCCGCAATGGGCTCCTCGATGATGGCTACGGACTTTGCGCCTATGGTGTAGGCTGCATCCTCAACCGCTCTTTTTTCAACTTCGGTGACGCCCGAAGGCACGCAGATGGAAACTCTGAGCTTTCCGAAGCGGTGCTTGCCAAGTGCTTTGTTCACAAAATGCTTGAGCATTTTTTCGGTAACGGTGTAGTCCGAGATAACGCCGTGTCTTAAAGGTCTTACCGCAATGATGTTTCCGGGGGTACGTCCGATCATCTGCCTTGCGTCTTCTCCGATGGCGCGGATCTTGTTCGTGTCGCGGTCGAATGCGACTACGGAAGGCTCAGTGAGCACAACGCCTCTCCCCTTTATATATACGAGAACCGTAGCGGTTCCCAGATCGATGCCGATATCGTTGTTGAACATAGATAACTCCTTTCGAAACTCCTCATAACTTGATACAACAAAGAATTATATACATTATCATATCATTTTTCAAATGTTTTTGAAGATTTTTCGAATAATCGGCCCAAAACATTTATCGGCATTTTTATCGTGGTTCTTTAGAAGAAAAAAGTAGATAATCCGCGGACGAAATGATAGAATCGAAATCAATAAAAAGCAAGAGGAAAAACCATGGACAGAACCATTTCGAGATTCAGCACATTTATGAGCCTAAAGCTGTCAAACGCAGTCGTTATCCTGTTTTTGTTTGCGCTCCAGCTCGTCTTTGTTTTTTTTGACTACCGTAATTTCTCGCCCGTCTACATACTTTTTGCGACGCTCATCGCGCCGTTTCTTTTGTCGCTCGTACTCGACAGGGGGCAGAACAAAAACAAGGACTCCCAAAAGAAGGAGTCCTATCCTGAGCTCAGAAAAAAGCTCGGCTATACAGATCTTAAATACCAGTGCCAGTCTTACACGTTCCTCATGACCGTGATCCTGCTGATCCTGTGGCATTTCAGGATGCGCGGGGTTGAAGCCGTGTTCTCTCCCGCTTCCCAGATGCCCGTGCTCACATTGTTCATTTATGCCGCAGTGCGCATCGCTGTGTGGCTTTTCTATCTGATCCTTTTCAGGTTCTTTCCGTTCAAAGCCTTTAAATGACCGTACCGTTCAGCGCTTAAAATATTTCCTGCCGAAATCATCGATAGGCATGGGCTTTGAATAGTAGTATCCCTGGATCACATCACACGACGCGTTCTGGAGGAAGTTCTTCTGTTCCACCGTTTCCACGCCTTCCGCGAGTACCGTGATATCAAGGTCTTTCGCCATCGAGATGACATGGGATATGACCTTCTGCTCACGTGCATTGTCCGCATTTCCGCATTCGTCAAGAAAACCCTTGTCAAGTTTCAGCACATCCACGGGCATCTCACGTAAGAGATGCAGTGACGAATAGCCCGATCCGAAATCGTCCATGGAAAGCCCGAAGCCCGCGTCTTTTATGAGATACATCACATCAAGGAGACGGTCCATCTCGTCATAGATCGCAGTCTCCGTGAGTTCGATCTCAAGGTATTTCGGCTCTATCTCGTATTCCTTTGAAAGTCTTATGAGATTCCCCACAAAATCTTCGTCATAAAGGTGAAGCCTTGAAAAGTTGACCGACACCGTGATCAGCTGTCTTCCCGCTCTCTTCCAGTCCCTGAGTTTGCGGCATACTGTCTCGAAAACGTAAAAATCGATCTCTTTTACAAAGCCGTCCACCTCTGCTATGGGAATGAACATATTCGGTGCGATCATTCCTTTTTCGGGGTGATTCCATCTTATCAGCGCTTCCGCGCCGATGACCTTTTCTTCGGGTATCCCGTATTTCGGCTGCAGATAGACCACAAGCTCCTCGTTTTTGATGGAGTTTAAAAGGTCGCTCTCAAGCTCATGCTGCTCGATGTCCTTGTTGAAATCCTCGTCGCTGTAGAAAGCGATCTCGTTGGACATCGACTTTCCGATGCCCTTTCTCGCTACATTCGCTCTGGAACGTATGCGGTTGACATCTTCATTTCCGTTTATCAGATAAACACCGCATCTGAAGAATATCTTTGCGGCTTTTCCTTCATCGTTTTCCGGCACCTCGGTGCAGTAATTGAGCATCGTCTCAAGTCTCTTTACCAGCTCGTCGACAGTGTCGTATTTCAGGAGCATCGCAAAATGGTCTCCGCTCGTACGGCAGACATTCTCGTCCTTTGTCACTGCTTTTGAGAGGATGTCCGCAATGTATTTGAGCACTCTGTTGCCGTATTCATATCCGAGCGTGCTGTTTACAAACTTAAAGCCCGTAACATCCGCGATCGCATAGGCATATTTGCCTTCTCCCTTTTCAAGGATAGCCGCAACGGTCTCTTTATGCAGGGATTTCAGCGGGAGATTCGTAAGATCGTCATAGCTGATGGCGCGCTCCATCTCCTCGTCGCGTTTTTTCCCTGTGATCATGGCAAATGCCACCTGGAACACAAGCACTACAACGGTGAGAACAAACAGTCCTGCGATAAGCCCTACGGTCTTTCTGGTGACGCCGTACACATCTTCCGATTTTGCCATGGAAACAACGATCACTCCGTTGTAATCGGGAAGTCCGGCCCCGTAGACCAGATATCTGGTCCCGTTGATCGATATCTCCGCCACACGGTCGGCATCCTCTTCAAAATGCCGTATGTAGTCCATGAGCTTCAACGCTCCGGGCGTCTCCTCTGCCAGAAGGAAGTTCCCCTTGTCGTCATAAAACTCGGGGGATACCGTATTCACGATTATCTCTCCGTTGTCGTCGACCAGCAGATTGGTGCCGTTGTGGTTGAAAACGGGTTCGGAGATCTTCATGGAAAAAGGCTGTGAATCAAACTCGGCCATAAGCATGCCGGCCACCTCGCCGTTTCTGATCCAGCGTGTGGAAAGCACTATACGTCCGGTGTCCTTGAGATAAGAGATGGCATTGTTGCCCGCAAGAGTATCTTCCCAGATGGAAATATCATAAAGACTGTATTGCTGTCCGTTTGTATCGAGGCATGTATCCGCAGTGGGGATATAAACACCGAGTCTTCTCGCGGAGATGCTCATTTCGAGCGTTTTCATCCTTGACAGTTCTTCCGCGTTGGGAAGACTTTCTCCGCCCATGAACGTGGCGATCAGGTCAAGGATATCGGTCCTTGCCCCAATGAATTCTCTGATCCCGTTCTGCTTTTCTTCTGCCTGCAGAACGAATTCATTTTCGCTCTTTTCCGTCACATGGCGTTCAATGAGAACAGAAATAACAGCGCCTGCGAGCGCGAAAAGAGTAACGATGCCCGTTATGATGAATATCCTTCTCCTGACTTTGTTTCTCACGGCAACCTCCATGTTCCCGTTTTAAGGGTGCTCCCCATAAACCCTTGCCTCCGGGCAGTCTTTTCCGACCGCCAAAATACTTGGGAATTGTAACACAAATTGGTGCATTTAACAATAATTCAACTAAAAATTCAGACTATAGTCCCAAAAAGTTTAGGCTGGATTTAATATTATTTAACAAAAAAATTAGGGAATCTTCTCAGACTCCCCAAATATTGCCATAAATTCTCATTTTTCCTTTCTCAAGTGGAAAGCAGGATACGGTCGTTGTCGAGCTGTTTTCCGGCGGATTCCCTGAATTTCAAAAGAAGCATATCGGTGGTAAGTTCCGCTTTTTTTGCGCCTTCCGCGTCAAAGACGATATTTCCGTCATCCATCATGATTATCCTGTTTCCGAATTCGAGCGCCTGGTGCATATTGTGCGTTACCATGAGACATGTGATCTTGCCGTTTTCGGTGATCTCACGGGTGATCTTAAGGACCTTGTCGGCAGTTCCCGGATCGAGCGCGGCTGTATGCTCGTCAAGCAGCAATATGCGAGGAGGGTTGTATGTTGCCATCATCAGGGTGAGTGCCTGTCTCTGACCGCCCGAGAGCAGCCCCACAGGCTGTTTCATACGGTCCTCCAGGCCCATTCCGAGAAGCGCGAGCTTTTCACGGAAGTCGTTCTTTTCTTTTTTTGAAACGCTGGAAAGCCAGCCGCCGTGCCCTGCGGCAAGAGCAAGATTTTCCTCTATGCTCATTCCGGGCGCGGTACCCAGCATGGGATCCTGGAAAAGCCTTCCTATGCGGCGCGCTCTGATGTGTTCGGGCATCAGGGTGATGTCCTCACCGTCGAGTTTTATGCTTCCCGAGTCGGTTATGAACGAACCTGCTATCGCGTTGAAAAGCGTGGATTTTCCGGCTCCGTTCGAACCGATCATCGTGATGAAATCGCCGTCCTTCACAATGAGCGAAAGGTCGCGTATGGCCTTCTTTTCGTTTATCGTGCCGGGATTGAAAGTTTTGGAAATATGCGATATCTCAAGCATCTTTTTCCTCCTCTCCCCTCTTCAGGATCAGACGGCGCCTGAGCATCGGCAGCTTTGACCTGAAATAAGGCGCGGAGATCGTGACAATAACGATCACAGAGGAAACAAGCTTAAGCATGGATGCGGGCATGTGGAGTCTGAGTGCGATCATATACACGATCCTGAAGATCATGGCTCCGATCACCGCTCCGACAGCTCTCTTGGGGATCCCTCCTTTTCCCATGAACACACGTCCCAAAAGGAGCGACGCGAGCGCAATGGTGAGCATGCCCGAACCTATATCGATGTTTGCGGACTTCTGGGACTGCGCCATAAGACATCCGGAAAGCCCGGTGAACGCGTTTGCGACAACAAGTCCGATGATCGTGGTAAACACAGGATTGATCGAGCTGGATCTTACCATTGCCGGATTGTCGCCTGTTGCTCTTATCGCAAGGCC
>JAEEGH010018665.1_pt1 | contig 14632 bp, 13 predicted proteins | sample 9134181 | NCBI WGS metagenome assembly JAEEGH01 (sample SAMN16246544, study PRJNA631951) | gut metagenome | biome: gut microbiome; feature: rumen; material: DP-attached | host: Bos | place: Iran: Karaj | collected 2018-10 | reverse complement strand
CTTCACTCTTTTGAAGTTGACACGTTTATGATTTGGTACGAGTCCACTTTAACGAGGTGAAGCGTCCAGAACGCACTCTTACGAACAATAATAACCAGACAGGAGGAAAAATGGAAGCAATGCGCTGCGGGAACCTTGTCTTCTAGTTCCTCCGGGCGTATAATCTGTTGTCCGTCGAACAGCAGGGCGCTGACGATATCTTTGAAAACTTTCGTTGTACAATTCTATTATCCGCTTTGTGCAAATGAGATATTTATACGCCGAGAGGAAAACCAAGCCTCTTGTCTTTCCCGCATCTATATGAGTATGAAAATGCAAATTGATTTGAGGTTTGCGCTAGTGGCTGAAAGGACATAATGTAAAAGATACCGGCATACGATCTGCAATTTAGTAGGAAATTGTGAAAGTTTTCAACACAATTGCAACAGGTGAGATATTTGTACAGTAAAACACATACCAATTATTCTGAAGAGTAAATGGGTCTGAGGTATGGTTCTTTTTGTCCGTAGTGGCGGTATATACCTCAGCTCCTACAGCGGTATTGCTAGTATAAAACCAACCGAATGCAACCTTTGCACTAGTACCAAGCGTACAGCTTAGGGTCACATCATTCGACGGTGTACACCAATAATCACCGTGGTAGAACATATAGCCGCTATTTAAGGTGACATTAGGACGCTGCACATCAGAAGTGCGAGTTGCTGGGGTAAGTGTAATTGCTTCAGATACATCTACAGCATTCCCGTATGCGTCAAAATATTTGCAGTCTCTCAATGAAACAGGGATAGATACCTCATTGCCATTCTCGTCCTTTGTTATTACTTCCACAATATAGATGCTGCTATAAATATCGTCTTCTTCATCGTTCACAGCAAAAACAGGACACATAAGAGTAGTCATCAGAATCGCTAATGCGATGATAGTTGCAACTATTCTTTTCATTATTATTTTCCTTTCTCAATCGAATTTGCTATCAACTTTATCCCTTTAGAGGATTGCAATTTCACAGCCGGTTACATAGATTGCGCTCGCTGATGCATTCACGAAGAACAGACTATATTCTCCATCCTCCGGCATCGTAAACGTCATAGTCGTTTTTCCGCTATTTACGCGCAGATCAGAACAAATCTCGAACTCACCATCATCTTTGCCGTAACCAAACATGAGACTCCAACCACTGCCTTCGTTTTCAGTAGGTTCCACATATAGTGTGAGCATGACGCTTTGCCCGGCCTCTAATATCCATTTTCTTCCGTTGTCGGTATAGATTGCCATGCGCGCATTTGCCTCAACATGCTCTCCAGCAACACCTTCCTCACAAATAATAGTTTCGCTTTGAAAAACCATATTTCCGACTTTTGTTGGCGTGTATTTTTCGCTGTCGGTTAAAGGTTCTGTATAAAGTATATTTCCGTTGTTGTCCATTACTTGTGAGTAATGCGCAGCTTTGTCCGCGTCATGAATTGCCATATTAGCAGCGAGAGAACCTTTGCCAGATGCGGCGAATGCCGTTGTCAAACATTCACCCGACCCGAGTGGTTGTTTTCACCCAACGCTAACAGAGTAGAAGTTTTAACCGATTACTACATCGCGGAAAGTCCCGAAATCGCCTGATTTCGGGACTTTTCCTTTGTTTTGCAGCCTGAAAAGTTCGAAGCGGCCCCGGCACATTTTCAGCAAGACCGAGTTTTGATGCCCGATTGATGCTCAAAAACTCCAATAAATCCGCCCGAATCCAACCGCTTTGAACCGCTGCAGCATCAAAACAGCATCAATGAGCAGCACCGCCGCAGGATTTTCTGTCCCTGCGGCGACCTTTTCTTTGTCTTATGCGCGGAAGTTTTTGCGCCTCTACAGCGCGAACCCGTCTGTGATCCCCCGGAGCCGGGCGGTGTCCTTCTTCACATAGTACAGTTCCGTGATCTCCGAGGTGGCGTGACCCAGGAGGTCCGCCACCTGCCGGGGCGTCAGGGAGCGGAGGCTCCCGTCCTCCTGCCGGACGCCGTTCACCAGGCTGGTGGCAAAGGTATGCCGGAGGGTATGCAGACCCCGCTGCTCCAGCCCCGCCGCAGTCAGGATACGGTAATACCGCTTGCGGAAGTTCAGCGGATTAGTGTAGCTGCCGTGCTCGTCCGGGATCAGGGGCGTGTCCTCTCCGAAGTAGGCTTCCTCCCGCAACTCCCGGATGGCGGCGATGGCCGCATCGTTCAGAGGAATGTCCCGCTGGCTGGTCTTGGTTTTCGGCTTTCCGACCTGGGTGACCGTTCCCTTTACCGGCTCCGCCCCCTCCCGTTTGCGCACTTGCTTAACTCCCTGCCGGACGTGGAGCACCCGGTTCTCCAGATCCACGTCGCTGTTCAGCAGGGCCAGGGCCTCCCCGGTGCGGAGGCCGGTGTTCAGCATGAGGATGTAGGCGGCGGACTGGCGGTAGATGCGCTTGCCGGTTCCCCATGTGCGCACGGCCTCCGCCTTGAACCGCTCCAACTCCTCCGGGCTGAAGGTGGTGACGGTTTCGCAGGTGGGCAGGTCAGGCTTGCCCTGGGCGGTGAGGAAGTTGGCCTTTTTGATCATGGCCACGGTCTGCATGGGGTTCTTCACGATGTACTCCTCCTGTGTCAGGTAGCGGTAGTAGTCTGTGAGGAGGTGATAGGCCTTTTTCACGGTGGTGTAGGCGTAGCCCTCCTCCATCCAGTGATTCAGCATGGCCCGCACGTCCGCCGCCGTCACGTCCCCCACGGGCTTGTCCCCCAGCAGAGGATAGACCAGGTGGTCGGCGGTCCACTCCAGCCGGTCGTAGGTGGTGTTCTCCACGGCGGGGAACTTGAAGACCCGGAGCCAGCTGCCCAGGCTCTCCCGCAGGGACTTCGCCGCCTCTTTGGTCTCCTGCACGGCGGCGTTGAAGTCCGTGATGTAGGCGGTGATCTTTTCTTTCACCTCTGCCTTTGAGGTTCCGGAGAAGCTCTTGCGCTTCCGCTCCCCCTGCTCGTCCGCATACCAGACGGTCCCGCCCCAGCGGTCGTCCGTCCGCCGGAAGATATTGCCGTTGGTTAACAACTTTTTCTGCATTCTGCTGCCTCCTTCCTGCTTTGCAGCCCAAACACATACCACACCCCGCCGGGAAAGTCCAGAGAATTATTCGCCCAGGGCCAAATCTCAGACTTGCATTCCGGCGGCTTTTATGTTCTGCACTTGGCTATTGACTTATAACAGCGAATATGATAAAGTCCCAGACATTAAGTGGAAGGTGGTGCTGATTGTGTCTTTCTTCTTTGGCGAAGTTACCACAAACGGTGTGCCTATGTCTATGCAGTCTGAACAGTTGGACCATAGGCTTATACCACCATTCAAAAGGACGTAGAGAAGGATTGCGTTTTAATGAAAGTATGGTATAGGCAGGTTAAGCCTATACCATATTTATTTTAGAAAGGGGATATTGGTATGATACGTTTACTCATTCCGGACACGGAGATGGAAATGCAGGCGATGGAGTTCAAACGACAGTTTTACGAAAACGGTGAACATACTATTTGTGGAAGCTATATAATAAACACAACGCTATACGGGAGGTGATATCATGCACAATGTCTATTGTTCGACCGGGGCGCTTATCGGACGTCCAAACGGTCGGGATTATAAACTGCTTGCCGATTGCGCCAAAAGGATAGAATGCGACGGTTTTGAGTTTTTGATGTATGAGGATTGGTACGGCATATACGAATCCGTCGCCGAATACATTACAAAAAGTAATATGCACACTCCCGTTTTTCACATCGAAAAACAGGTCGGTGAACTGATAAGCCGAAATCATCCGGGCGATACCGAACGCGCAATCGGTCAGTTTGCAATCAATTGTAGAACGGCGGAACTGATCGGTTCAAAGCTGTTAGTGCTGCACCTCTGGGGCGGCATCGATTCGGATAAAACGATAGAACATAATATCAAAACCTATATGAACTTGCGCGATATAGCCGAAAAGCATTCGCTCACGCTCACCGTCGAAAACGTGGTGTGCAATTTTGCCGAACCGTTAACGCATCTGTTTCGACTCGCCGAAGTTTATCCGGATATTAAATTCACTTTCGACACAAAAATGGCTCAGTTCCACCGCCAGTTAGAGCGCATTTACGAATTGCCGACCGAATGGATATCTGCGCATATCGCGCATATGCATATCAACGACTACGGCGGCGGGTATATGGATTGGGCAAACCTTAAAACGCTCCATCCGGGAGAAGGGAACGTAGATTTCCCCCGCTTTTTTGAATATGTACGAAAAATCTATAAAGGCGATCTCACGATAGAATCCACTTCATTTGACAAAACCGGAATAATCCATTTTGACAAGATGAACGCGGATATCCGTTTCGTTAAGGAATGTTTGAAATGAAAACGATAATATTCGATATGTACGGAGTTATCATCAAAGAGGCAAAAGGTAATTTCATCCCTTACGTTTATGAACGTCTGCCCGACACCGACAAGCCGCAGTTGAAACAATGGTTCACGCAAGCAGGCAGCGGTTTGCTGACTTCAAACGAGTTTTTGACCTTGCTCGGATTTGACGACCCGGAATACCATATGAAAAACTATATTGTAAATTATTTGACCATGGACGGCGGTTTTTATACTTTTGCCGACGAGTTCTGCGGCAAATATGATTTTGCGCTGCTTTCGAACGACGTTTCAGCATGGAGCGAATATACCTGTGAGCATTACGGACTTAACAAATATTTATCTCACAAAATCGTTAGCGCGGACGTAGGGCTGCGTAAGCCAGACCCCGCGATCTACACTCTCGCTCTGGAAAGGATCAGCGCCGATCCCGCGGACTGTGTTTTTGTCGACAACAAGGCGGAAAACGTACGTGTTGCGGAGCATCTTGGCATCAAAGGCGTCATCTTCGGTAACGAAGAATCCGATTCTAACCTGTTACGAGCACGCGATTTCGCCGAACTGGCTGAATTGATGAAATAGACAGGGGGACGGTTCTCTGGCTTGCTGAGAGCTACGGGTGGCTATCGCCCGGCGCCTGTGTTCCGGCACTCCCGTACTCCTGGCGGACGAACATACGGGAAACCTGGACGGGGAAAACACCCGCATCGTCATGGACATTAAGGGGAAGACCAGAACGAGAGTCCAGGAGGATACCGTCCTGGTCAACTTCCCCCTGTTCTGCCCCAAGTGCAAGGCCGTGACCAGAGTGACTTACGTCAGAGAGAACATGGTTTTGTGCGAGGAGCAGTAGGCTATTTCCCGCCCGTGCTCTTCCGGTCGATCCAGGCGACGAGCTTGTCCCGGGGGATGAGGATCCTGGAGCCGATCTTCAGCGCCGGGAAGCCCTTCTCCTTCACCAGCTCGTAGGCCCCGGATCGGCTGATGCCCAGTATCCCGGCCAGCTCCGGGACCGAGAGCAGGAGGGGTAGCTCCGCGAAGTCACGGTACTCGGTTTTCTTCATTCGCATATCCTTTCCGCCTCCCGGCCGGGAGGCTTTTTTCTTCAGTTCATATCCTTTTGGTGTGGGAGGTAAACCAGGTACCGAGGCTTGTTCCGTTTTCTCCTGCGACACAGCAGAAAACCGCACAACACCGCCGTTTCAGGCAAGTACGACCACCCGAAACCGGGAAATCTCCGATTTCCGACCATCCTGCCGACACGCTGGAAAGCCCCGCCCTGCGGGGCTTTGTGGCCGAGAGGTGGGCGCTTGCGACCACCTCTCTTTAAACGAAAGAATGATTTTCTTCATTTTCCCGTACAGTAGAGTGCACCTATAGCTTGAATATTAATTCATATTGACAGGAATGCCACAAAATGATACAATAAAATAGCAAAAATATGAATAAATTATTAACAAAATATGATTGCCGGTGAGTGCAAGGAAAGAAGAGGCAAGTATTGAAGGCAGCGGAACACAAAAATGACATTTGCTTTGGGCATGCACCTTCAAGCACGACAATATCGGAGCGTCTGAAGGCTTTTGCCCAGGACCTGTTCAGTTTGGGGAGCCCCTTCCGGGTATGCGGCGACATGCGCCTGTGCCCTGCGGGCGCCGCAGCGGGAGCGTATTCTCCCCTTGCGGGGTCTTTCCCCCTGACTAATCTGCGGGAACGATATGCCGCTTTTGCAGTCGGTACAAATTTGACAGAACCGACGGCACGGCCGGCGGGATTCCGTGCGCCGTCCTCTGCAGGGGGCGAGCGTCTGCGTACGCAGCAGACCGGGCAGCCGACCTGTGTGATGATCTGCGGCAACGTGAAGCTCCTGGATGCGGAGAGTCTGAAGAAAGCGTCCGACTATTACCGGGTGATCGTGATCGGAGAGCTGAGCTTTGATCCTCCCAGAAGCCGGAAGCTCCACGTGTATGGGGACGGGATCGTTTCCGAGAGCTTCGAGCGGCTGATCCATTCTCACAGCCCCGATGCGATCTGGTATATCTCCGGCTATGCCGACGGTCAGGACGGACTGGACGACGAGACCCATGTGGTCGATACTCTGATGAAGGTTTGCGATGCCAACGACATTCCCAAGCTGATCGTGGTATCCTCTCTCAGCAGCTTCGATTATGTTATGGGCCGGGATCAGGACGGCAGGGAAGAAAAGAGATTCACCACCGCCCGCGCCTTCGGCTGCAACCAGGTCGAGCAGCGGATCCGTTTCCTCTCGGCGCTGTACGGACAGAAGGTGATCCTGCTCCGGGCGCCCTTCCTGGCGAATAACAACAACAAGAGCAACCGGCTCGGCACCATGCTTTCCGAGGTCATTCACGGCGGGGTCGCCCGGCTCCCCTATGAGCAGGACCAGGCCATCGACTTCCTCTCCGTGAACAACCTGACGGAGCTGCTGATCTCCATCACGGAGGAATCCACGGACAAACCGGGGGAATACGCGGTGTTCAGCGGCTTTACCCACAGCTCCAGCGAGCTGGGAGAAGCGCTCATGGGCCTCTCCGAGGAGGCGAAGGTTGCCTATGGAGATGAGCAGTCCGAGCGCATCCGCTTCAACGCCCACTTCGATTCGGAGAGCATCCGGAAAAACTACGGTTTTGTGCCCACGGACGATGTATTCGAGGAGCTGGAAGAGGATTATCGGCGCCTGATGGCCTCCCAGAAGAAAAAGAGCCGGTTCGCCGAGGTCATGAAGGCATTCTTCCGCCGTCTCCCGTCGAACCTGGGGAAGATCATCGAATGTCTGATCCTGTTTGCGCTGGTGCAGGTGCTTCTGAAGTATACCTCCAACAATGTGTTTTTCCGCTATGTGGATCTGCGGCTCTTCTTCGTGCTGATCATCGGCTCAACCCACGGCATGCTGTGGGGCGTCATCGCCGGCATCCTGGCGGGCGTGTCGCTGTATTTTTCTTATGCGCAGATCAATGTCACCGGCATTATGCTCTTCTACAACATGGATTACTGGCTGCCCTTCATGGTCTACCTGATCACCGGTGCAGTCACCGGCTACATAAAGAGCAGCAAGGAGGAAAAGCTGCGTTTTGCCGAAGAAGAACGGCGCATGCTGGAGGACAAGTATGTGTTCCTCAACGGCGTCTATCGCTCCGCCATCGACAACAAAGGGGAATACAAGCGCCAGATCCTGAACTATCAGGACAGCTTCGGAAAAATCTTTGAGGCCGTGTCCAGGCTGGACAGCGTGATGCTGGACGACATCTTCATGCAGGGCGTGGAGACCATGGAGCGTATCCTGGACAACCGCAGCTTCGCCATCTTCACCGTGGACGACTACCAGAAATACGGGCGGCTGGCTGCCTGCTCCCGGGAGTATTCCACCCGGCTGAGAAAATCCATCTCCATTGAAAGCATCGCCCCGGTTTACAACACGATCGTAAAGGGGGATACCTGGAAGAACACTTCCTTTGTGCCGGAGCTTCCCATGTATGCCAACGCCATCGTTTCGGATGGGAAGGTGCGGCTGATCATCTGCCTGTATGAAGCCGCCAACGATCAGATGAGCCTGTATTATGTGAACCTGTTCACGATCCTCTGCAATCTGGTCCGGGTGTCCTTCCTGCGCGCGCTGGACTATCAGGATGCCATCAACGACCGTAAGTACCATCCGGGGACGGACGTTCTGCGGTCCGAGTATTTCCGGCAGGAGCTGGAGATCCAGAAGAGAATGTCGGAGGCGGGCGTCGCCAGCCATCTGCTGCTGAAAATCTATTCGGAGGATGTGAACAGCCTCGCGGAAAAGAGCCGCGGCCTCGTGCGGCAGAGCGACTTTTTGGGCGAGGACGAAAACGGCGAGCTTTATCTGCTGCTGTCTATGGTCACGAAGGATACCTTCTCCGTGATCGGTGAACGACTGAAGAACAAGGGCATCGCCTTCAGCATTGTGGAGGAAGGATGAGGATATGGAGCTGCTGCAATTCTTTTTCCTGATCCATCTGATCATTTGCGCCGTGGTGCTGGTGCTTCGGATCTTCCGCGTCGTGAAATGCGAATACATTACCATCATCATCGCCTTCCTGCTCCCGGTGTGGGGCTTCGGCATGATGATCGTCAAGCGCTATTCGGATATCCACCAGGACCGGCAGAGGGAAAAGCTGGAGGTGGAGCACATGCACGCGGAGGAGTATCTGCGAAGCATCCAGTCCGACGAGGATTCGGGTGACGCCGTCCCCCTGGGGGAAGCCATCACCGTCAACGACAAGACCACCCGGCGCACCCTTATGATGGACATCCTTTATGACGTCAGCCGCAGCATCAATGAGGACATGGACGACATGAAGGACAGAGTGGTCCCCCTGGAGGAAGCCATGGTGGTGAACGATCCCGCCACCCGGCGGGCCCTGGTCATCGACGTGCTTTATGCCAACCCCGCAGACTATGTTTCCCAGCTGCTGGACGCCCGGGAAAACGACGACACGGAGGTCGTGCACTATGCGGCCACCGCCCTGGCGGAGATCCAGAAGGATTTCGACACCCGCTTCCAGGAGCTGACGAAGCAGCGGACGGAGGATCCCGAGGACGAAGCGACGGAGGCCGAGTATCTGCGCCTGCTGGAGCGCTACATAGAGAGCGGCCTCCTGAAAGGCGATGGGCTGCGCTCCCAGCTGGTGCGGTACAGCGAGCTTCTGGGCGAGCGCCTCAGCCGTGAAAACGCCAAGGGCCGCTGGACCTTCCTCAGCAAAAAGGCGGATACCGATCTGCGCCTGGGGGATGCCGAGGCTTTGGAGGAAGACGTCCGGCTGATGGAAGAGAACTGGCCGGACAGAGACCACGTATTCTATTACCGCATCCAGTGTGCGGTGCTGAAAAAGGACCATACCGCCCTCCGGCAGGTGATCCGGGAGATCAAGGAAAAAGGGATCTATCTCTCTGCGGAACTCCGGGGCCTGATGGAGTTCTGGGCGGACACAGAGGATACGCAAATTGCCTGAAAAGAAGAGAAAAAGACAAAAGGGCCGCGGCTTCTATCTGGGCGGCATGTTCCTCATCGGGCTGGTGCTTTGCCTTATCGTAGTGGCGCTGACCCTGGTGCAGCGGAGCGTTCCCTACACCGTGCGGGAGGGACGGCTGGCCCTGCTTTCCGAGGAAGAATCGCTGCGCCTGAAGAGGCTGGCGGAGACGAGAGCCGTCCGTCCCGGGGAGATGAAGGACTGCCTGCTGGTAACGGAACCGGAGGACAAGGCCAGTCAGGAAGCGCTGTCGTGCATGGAACCGATCCTCGCTCAGATGAAGCTGCACTTCGAGATCTGCACCATCGGGGAATTCTCCGCTGCGAGGCTTTCCCAGTGCCGCAGCCTGGTCCTGGCGGTGACCCAGTATCAGAACCTGGCTGAGACCATCGAGCCCATCAAGACCTGGGTGGAGGGCGGCGGGAACCTGATGATCCTCTACCCGCCGGAGGTCAGCGGTACCTTCATGTCCTTGTTCGACCTGCTGGGCGTCAAGGACAGCGGGGCGGAAAACCAGATGGTGGAGGCGCTCCACTTCACCCGGGATTTCATGATCGGCGGGCTCGCCCAGAACTATGCCATTGAGGACGCCTATCCCTCCTCCCTCAGCGTGTCCCTCACGGGGGACTGCGAGGTATATGTGGAATCCGCCGCCGAGTATCCGGTGCCGGTGATCTGGCGCCGGCAGGTAGGGGCGGGCACCGTGGTGGTGGACAACTTCGGCGCCATGGAGAAGGCCTACCGGGGCATCCACTGCGCGGCCTACAGCCTCCTGGGGGAGAGCTGCGTGTACCCCGTCATCAACGGCGCCACTTTCTATATCGACGATTTCCCCGCACCCGTGCCGGAGGGCAACGGAGAATACATCACCCGTGACTACGACCTCTCCGTGGATGAATTCTACACCCAGGTCTGGTGGAACGACGTATATAATCTGGCACAGGAGTACGGCTTCCCCCTGACGGGCCTGGTGATCGAGGAATACTCCGACCAGGTGGAGGGCGACTTTGACCGGAACAATGAAACGGGCCGCCTCAGCTATTTCGGCAACATGCTGCTGCGGGCCGGCGGCGAGATCGGCGTCCACGGCTACAACCATATGCCCCTGGTGCTGCCGAATTTCGACTATCAGGACAAGTACGACACCTATCATCAGTGGCCTGACTTGGAGGAAATGCGCAAGGCCGTCAATGAGGTTTTCGACTTTACCTCGAACCTCTTCCCGGGACAGGAGCTTCAGGTTTATGTGCCTCCCTCCAACATCCTCTCCCGAGAAGGGCGGGAGCTCTTGCGGGAGACTTCCATCCGGACCATCGCTTCCATCTATTTGGGATCCGACCTGGCTTACGAGCAGGAATTCGAAATCTCCGAAGTTGACGGGATCATCGATACTCCCCGGGTCATCTCCGGTTATATCCTCGGGGACTACATGAAGCTGGCGGCCCTGTCGGAGCTGAATTTCCACTTCGTCAGCACCCATTTCCAGCACCCGGACGACGTGCTGGATGAGGATCGGGGCGCGGAGCTGGGCTGGGCGGAGCTCTTTTCCCGCTACCGGGATTATGTGCGCTGGCTGTATACTAACTGCCCGGCGATCCGCAGCCTCACCGGCTCCGAGCTGGCGGGAGCCGTGCAGCGCTACGATCTGCTGCAGGTCAGCCGCAACGAGACGGAGGAGGGCCTGACCCTCAACCTGGAAAACTACTTCGACGAAGCATGGCTGCTGCTGCGCCTGAATGGGGATCGGCGGCTGGAGAGCGTTTCCGGCGCTGCCTACCGGCAGGTGGCCAACGGCCTTTATCTATTGTCGTGTACGGAAGATACCGTCGTCATCCGCTATCAGGAGGGGAACTCATGAGGATCTGCGTCATACTGGAGGGCTGCTATCCCTATGTGACGGGGGGCGTTTCCACCTGGATCCACCAGTACATCCAGGCCATGCCCCAGCATGAATTCGTCGTCTGGGCGGTAGGGGCCGATTCCTCGAAAAAGGGGCAGTTCAAATACAAGCTGCCGAAAAACGTGGTGGAGGTCCGGGAGGTCTTCCTGAACGACGCCCTGGTCAAATCCCAGAAGAAGGGCAGGCATAACTTCACGGCGAAGGAGATCGCGGCGCTGCATGAGGTCATCCGCTGCGGCAGCCCCGATTGGGAGACCCTGTTCCACATGTATTCCGACAAAGGGGTGGAGCCCCTCTCCTTCCTCATGAGCCAGGAATTCCTGGATATTCTGATGGATATCTGCGAGAAGGAGTACCAGTACACCGCTTTCTCCGACCTGTTCCATACGATCCGCTCCATGCTTTTGCCGGTGCTCTATCTCCTCCATTCCAAGGTCCCCAAAGCCGACGTCTACCATTCCATCGCCACGGGCTACGGCGGGATCCTGGCCCGGTTGGGGAGCTATAAATACAAAGTCCCCTATCTGATCACGGAGCACGGCATTTATACCCGGGAGCGGGAGGAGGAGATCATCCGCGCTTCCTGGGTGCTCCCCACCTTCAAGAAATTCTGGGTGCGTTTCTTCTACATGCTCTCCGACGCAGCCTACAATAAGGCGGTCATGATCACCAGTCTGTTCAGCGGCGCCCGGAATCTGCAGCTGGACATGGGCTGCGATCCGGACAAATGCGTCTATATCGGCAACGGCATCCACATCGACCGCTTTGAGAACATCGGGCCAAAGGAGCCCAACGGCTACATCGATATCGGGGCGATCCTCCGCATCGCTCCCATCAAGGACGTCAAGAGTCTGATCTATGCCTTCTCCGGCCTGAAGGAACGGGTGCCCAATGCCCGGCTCTTCGTGGCCGGGCCGGAGGACGACGAGGAGTATGCCCAGGAGTGCTATGCCCTGGTGGAGCGCCTGGAGGTGAAGGACATCTATTTCCTGGGCACCGTGGACGTGCTGCAGCGCATGGGGGATTTCGATTTCACCGTGCTGTCCAGCATCTCCGAGGGGATGCCCCTCAGCGTTCTGGAATCCTTCGCCTCCGGGCGGCCCTGCGTCACCACGGACGTGGGGAGCTGCCGGGAATTGCTGACGAAGGTGGCATCGGACGATGATTTCGGCACGGCGGGTATATGCGTTCCCCCCATGGACATCGACGGGCTGACGGAAGCCCTGGCGACCCTCTGCACCCATCCGGAGCGCAGATACCTGATGGGGCAGGCGGGCAAGCAGCGGGTAGCGAAATACTTCCTGCATGAGGACATGATCCGGAAGTATCTGGACTTATATGATGAGGTATTCAAAAGATGGCAGGGATCGGCTTCAGCCTAAAGCGGCTTTTCGGAAAAAAAGGCCTGTTCAATCTGTGCAAGGCCTATGGCTATGCGGGCATCGTCACCGTGGGGCCCATGCTCTTGGGCGTCCTGCTGCTGGCGGGCATGGCGCTGGTGGCCCGCATGGGGGATATGTCTCCGAAGGACAGCAACCTCCTCAACTGCATGCTGACCTACGGGCTCCTGGCCTCGCTTTTTGTCACCACCTGGTTCAGCATGGGGGTCACCCGCTATGTGTCGGACATGCTGTATGAAGGTGACGGCTCCAAGGTCATGCCCTCCTTCTTCGGGGTGACGGTGATCCAGCTGGTGATCACTGCGGTGGTCTACGGCGGCTTTCTGGCCTTCTCCGGCGTGAGCCTGGTGCGGATCATCCTCTGCTTGTGGTTCGCCATGGTCCTCACCGTGGTGTGGACGGAGATGATCTATCTGACGGCCTTGCGGGACTTCCAGTCCATTGTCCTCTCCTTCGCTATATGCCTGATGGTGGGCTTTGTACTGGCCCTTGTGATGATCCTCATCGGCTGGGTCACGGTGGAGAGCCTGCTCCTGTGCATGATCGTGGCCTATGGTCTCCTTGCCTTCCGGCAGCTGCAGCTGATGCTGGATTATTTCCCCAAAAGCGAGGGGAGCAAATTCTCCTTCCTCCGCTGGTTCAGCCGCTACAGCAGCCTGGTCCTGGCGGGCGGCTTCCTGCGCATCGGCCTCTTCAGCCACCTGATCATCATGTATTTCGGCCCCCTGGCCCAGCAGGTGGAGGGGCTGTTCTACATGGCGCCGGAGCATGATCTTCCCGCTTTGATCGCCTTCTTTTCCCTGCTGATCACCACCGTCAGCTTCGTAACCTCCGTGGAGGTGAATTTCTATCCGAAATACAGTAATTACTACGGCCTGTTCAATGACCGGGGAGCCATCAAGGATATCGAGCTGGCGGAAAGCGAGATGCGCAGCGTCCTGGAGCGGGAGATGACCTACCTGGGCTATAAGCAGATCTTCACCACCCTCATCGCCATCGTCCTGGTGGCGCCGCTCTTGAAAAAGCTATTCCCCGGCTTCAGCAGCTTGTCCGTTTCCATCTTCCGCTTTCTCTGCGCCGGCTACGGGGCATACGCCCTGGCCAATTCCCTCATGCTGATCTGCCTGTATTTCGAGGACTATGTGGGCGCCGTGTGGGGCACCGGCATCTTCGCCGTTATTAGCACCGCCGCTACTATATGGCAGATCAATTTCGGGCGGCCGGAGTTTTTCGGGCTGGGCTTCTTCCTGGGATCCATCCTGTTCTTCTTCTTCATGCTCTTCCGCCTGGGCTGGTACACGAAGCGGCTGGCCTATTTCCTTCTGGCCAATCAGAATCTGGTGCCGAGTACGGAGCATGGCTTCTTCGCGGACATCAGCAACCGGCTGGACTGGTGGCAGCAGCAGCGCCGGGAGAAGAAGGAGAAGGAAATGATCGAGGCGGCAAAACGAAAAATGGAGGAGGAGGGCCTGCGGCCTTGAAAAAAGGAAAAACCCTCCTGCGCCTCCTGGCCGCCTTGCTGGGAGCCGCCCTGCTGAGCGGCTGCATGGCGGAGGGCGCCAAACCGACCCCGGCCCCCACGGAAACTCCGGATCCGGAGGTGCGCCCCGTAGTCAAGGAAGAAGCGACGGAGGGGCATCTGCTGGACGATAAAAGCCTGTATGAGGGGCTGGACGGCAGCTCCGTGATCACCATGTACCTCACCGTGAGCAGCGGCAACGCGGCGGACGGCAGTGATCATACCTGGACGGAGATCAATACCTACTCCGCCTATGATTATGAGGAGATGGGCGTGGATCGGTACAAGGTGGAGGGTCTCCTGCAGATCGACGAGACGGGGAATGGGCTGACGAAAGATTCCTTCGGATATGGGGAGACGGTCCCCAATGTTTCCGTGCAGGTGAGGGGGCAGACGTCCACTAGGG
>JAEEGH010018664.1_pt1 | contig 14632 bp, 9 predicted proteins | sample 9134181 | NCBI WGS metagenome assembly JAEEGH01 (sample SAMN16246544, study PRJNA631951) | gut metagenome | biome: gut microbiome; feature: rumen; material: DP-attached | host: Bos | place: Iran: Karaj | collected 2018-10 | reverse complement strand
GACGCCCCGCCACCGCGAAGACGCCCAGCAGGACGACGCCCGCGAAAACGCCGAACAGCCAGTCCGTGAAGGCCGCGATGATCGGCATGGCCCGCAAGTCCGCGCCGAACAGCCGTTGCAGCTGCTCGAAGGCCATCGTGATGAAAAACGAACCATGGCTCGGATCGCCGTCCGGATGCAGCGCAAGCCGGCCGGCCGGTGCCAACAACGCCAGCATCAACGACACAATCAGGCCGGAATAGGTGATTTCATCCGGAATCATGCGGTGTTTCATGTCGATCAGCGCCGCCGACAGCAGCGCCCCCGTCAGATAAAAATATCCGGGCAGCACCGCCAACGGAAGATTCCGCCGTGAAATCGCATACCATATAATAAAGAACAGCAGTCCCGTCGCCGATTCGCCCAGCGGATAGCGGATGGAGATAGGCTGATGGCAGCCGCTGCAACGCCCGCGAAGGCACAGCCAGCTGATGACGGGAATGTTCTCCCATGCGCGAATCAGATGACCGCAGTTCGGGCAGTGGCTTGGCGGCGTCAGCAACGACTCCCCCCGCGGTATGCGCCACACCACGACATTGAGAAAGCTCCCGATGACACACCCAAGGCAGAACGCAATCGTGTGCATCTGCCATATCACTGGCGACAAGTCGCCCGCCGTCATCATTCCTATATGATCCATTGCCATTACCTTTGTTTTTACATCCATCTCCGTTTATTGCCTCACTTGAATATAACGCAACTTGTTTATTGCACAACTTCCATTATAATACTAAATTTACATTAACAACTCCATCCCCTTCAAACAGGATACCTTAACGTGACGAAACGTCTCTCCATTTTATTCCTCTGGCTCTGCGCGGCAGCCGCCGCCCTGCACGGGCAAACGCTCAACAACCGAATCGCCGTCGCCAATTCACGGGCTTCCGGCTACGCCCAGCAACCCGTCCTCGCCAACCACGGAACATCCACGGAGCTCATCATGAACGCGGACTTCATAGGGGCGACTTCAGGCACAGGGCGCGCCATTTGGGACTTCTCCTTCCGCACGAATCTTGTCCACTGCGCAGGCATCCGTCTCCGCATTCTCATCCAGAATCCGCAGCTCTCCGCGCCTTTCGACATCTATCTGAAATTCGCCTCCACATGGTATGCGGCCCATTTCACGCCGACGAAGAACAACGCATGGGAGACCATTTTCATCCCGAAGACGAAATTCCGGCCGGAAGGGAATCCGGAATCATGGGCCCAATGCTCCATGCTCCGCATCGCCGCCAACCGAAAAGGCACCGGCCCGCTTTCCATCCATCTGGCCGAACTGGAATGCGTCCGTCCGAACGCCAGTTTCGCCATCCTCCGCAGCGGGACGACCGCCGCCGAGATCAAGGAATCCTACCGCCACGCGGAAACGCTTGGGGACGCCCTCGCCTCCTACGGCCTCCATCCAGCCGTCATCGAAGACGCCGACTGCCAGACCATCCATCTGAAACCATACGCCTTCGCCTTCGTCCCGTTCATCAAGGATGGCTCGCCGTCGCAGCAGACGGCCGTCGCCAATCTCATCAAACGCGGCTCGAAGGTCGGCGTGTTCCATTCCCTTCCGGCCATCGTCGCCGCGCATCTGAAAGTGCCGAATTCCACCTACATACAGGTGAAAGACCTGCCGGTTCCGCTGGCGGGCGTCGTGCCGTATGCAGACAAGCTGCCCGGCGTCAACGCGTTCCGCCAGCCGTCCACCTCCTTCATCGGCGTGACGACCGGTCTCCAGCAGCTCAACGTCACCGCCCTGTGGTACGATGCCAACGGGAAGGCGACCACATGGCCCGCCTTCATCCAGACGGACAAAGGCTTCTGGATGACGCACGTCTTCCTCAACGTCGATCCGGCCAACGCCGTTCCGCTGCTCGTCGAGCAGACGTCGAAATTCCTGCCGGACATCAAACGGATCGCCGCCACGACATGCTTTGATGAAGCCAACGTGGTCTATCAGGACGCGCCCAAGCATGTGCAGCCGCAGATCGCCGCGTCGCTGGAGGCGGCCCGCCGTCTCCTCCAATCCGGCCAATACAACACATCCATCCAATTCTCGCGCAGATGCAAGCAACTGTCGTTCGCCCAGCCGCAACAGCAGGTCGCCGCGCCGTCCAACGAATTCCGCGCCGCCTGGTGCCGTTCGCTGTCCGGCCTGCCCGGCCAGAGCTGGAACACCGTCATCCCGCTGCTGAGACAGAACCGCTTCACCGCCGTCTTCCCCTTCACGGCCTCCCCCTACGCGGCCAATTTCTCCACAAGCCTCCTCCCGCGGCAACCGTTCCAGCCCGCTTTCGAAGAATGCGTCGCGGCTGCGCAAAAGCATGGCGTCCAAGTCCATGCATGGATCAACTGCCTGCACGCCATGGAGGCGCCGGACAATTTCAAAATCGCCATGAAGAAGGCCGGCCGCCTGCAAATCGACGTTGCCGGCAATACCATCGACTGGCTCTGCCCGTCCAATCCGCAAAACCGCTCGCAGGTCGTCAATGTTGTGCGAACCATCGCGCAGTCCTTCCCTGTCGACGGCATCCATCTGGATCTGATCCGCTTCAATTCCAGCCAGACCTGTTTCTGCCCCACATGCCGTTCATATTTCGAAAACCACATCCAGCATAAGCTCGCCCACTGGCCGACCGACGTTCTGGGCGAAGGTCCACTCCGCAACGAATGGCTCGCCTTCCGCCAGATGGTCATCTCGTCGCTCGTGGCCGAATGCGCGCAGACCGCCAAAGCCGCCCGCCCCGCCGTCAAAGTGTCCGTCGCCGTCTTCCCCGATCTCGAAATCGCCCGCAAGACCGTCGCGCAGAACTGGACGGATTGGTTCAGACCGAACGGCGTCGATTTCATCTGCCCCATGAACTACAAGTCCACGACGATGCTCTTCGAGGCGGATATCCAACGTCAAATCAGCCAGTTAGGAACACCGAAACGAATCCTCCCCGGCATCGGTGTCTCCTCTGAACGACTCTCACTCGACGAAGTCCGCCGCCAGATCAACGCCACTCGCGCCAACGGCATGCCAGGCTTCATTCTCTTCCAGCTCGGCCCCCGCGAAGCCACCGACATCCTGCCCGCCCTCAAGTAAATCACAACTGATAGGCTTGAGATTCTGGAAATTATTAATTGTTAATTGTTAATTGAAAAAATGCGTTTTCTCATCATCTCCGATATCCACGGCGCCACCGACGCCTTCCAGCTCGCCATCGACGCCTTCCAACGCGAACACGCGGATTATTTCGTCCTCTGCGGCGACTACCTCTACCACGGCCCCCGCAACATGCTGCCCATCGGCTACGATCCCGCCGATCTCGCGCCGTTGCTCAACACGCAGAAAGAAAAGATTCTCGCCGTCCGCGGCAACTGCGACGCGGAAGTCGACCAGATGCTTCTCGAATTCCCCATGATGAGCGACTATCTGATGCTTTTCCATGCCAACCGCCGTTGCGTCGTCACCCACGGCCATCTTCCGCTGCCGCCGTTGTCGGCTGGTGACATCGTCATCTCCGGCCACACGCATGTTCCTCTACTGGAAGAACATGACGGCATCATCCGCGTCAATCCGGGCTCCACGACCATTCCGAAATCCCTCTCCAAGCCCGGCTACGCCGTCATGGACGACACGTCCATCACCCTCAAGACGCTCCGCGAAGGCGACATCGTCAAATCCAGAAAACTATAACGGCGATGGCCCTGCGGCAGGAGGCGGTAGCTGGGGCCGGAGGCCCCATGCAGGGGGGCATGAGACGTGAGGCATGAGACGTGAAGAGACGAAAGACGAAAAGACAAAGAAACAAGGCTTAGCGGGCCATGCTACCGCGCGTCTCCCGTCTCCCGTCTCCCGTCTCATGTCTTGCAGCTCACGTCTCGCGCCTCATGTCTCACGCCCAGCCCCAGCCAGGGTCCAGCGGGCCATGCTACCCCATGCCGCGTCTCGCGTCTCATGTCTTGCAGCTCACGCCTTCTATCTTATAGTAGAGCAAACACAGAGGAAATCATTCTTTTCGTTGTTCAATACGCCTGATGCTTTCAAGGGCTCTTTCCCGCACCCATTTGTCATCATCAGAACTGGCTATATTCCGTAATACATCAAGGCAGCTTCTGTCACCTATTTCTCCCAAGACAACTATGGCCGCTATATAACTGCGTTCGCGCCTTGCAATGCATTCATTTACAAGCAAGGCACGTGATTCACTGGTGCGATAACGTTCAAGGACGGCAATTGCTTCTGATCGCACTAAGGGATCTTTCTCGACGGTTAAAATCTTAACAATTGACTTGAATGAATCCCCAGAGATTTTAGTTCCCAAAATTCGGATGATTTGTGTTTTAGTTGCATTGTCCGATTGCATATAAAGTGCCGTTAAAAACGTTAATTCTTTTTCTGGCAAAGGCACTTTCGAATATTGAATCTTCATCAGCGCTCGGAGTTGCAGCGCTTTGTCTCCACCCTCCGCAAACAATGCCTTTAAATCCTCCTCAGACGGTATTTGTGCCACATCAACAATCTGAATATCCAAGGGAGCCGAAATGAGACGACCGCTCCATTTCTTATCAGGTTCTTTCATGTCGCGAATTTCTATTTCAGCACTAAAGACAACCTGATAGTTTCCAGCCATCGTTAACGCATGCGGTTTGGCATTATCGCGCAAATCAGCATAGATTTTAGTGAGTTCAGCATTTCTCAACAGCTTCCCGTTTGCCGTCACAGCCATCCATTCACGTAAAGGAGCATATTTGCCACAATCGGATTGACGTTGCAGCTTCACTCCTTTCGGATTGACGACCGAAAAATGGCCATCGTGTTTTAATGACATAACTTCCTTGTATTCAAACATGTATGATGCATTTCGAGAACGTATGCATAAGGACACTGGTACCTGTTCCCCAATTTCGTATGCTTTTTTAGGAGTACTAAGGACAAATTCAACTGGAGGCATCCCATCTGCCACGGCTAACAACGGCATCATCATAAAAATAAAAACACTTGAAATTTTCATTATCTCAACATCCTTAAAACTTGTTTTTTGATTGTTTGCCGGGATTTGCCCAATCCTTTGTACTATCTCCAGTGCTGTTAATTGCGTTCATTTCACAAAAAACTTCTTCGTCATCACCATAAATGAACGGCGGCAACGACGCTTTCGGAAAGGTCTGCTATTGTTTCTTCTTCATCATATTTTCCTACATTGAATTTGGCCGTCATCTGTTTCCCGAAATAATGGTCAACAGCAACTCATGGCGCTCGTCCAACAGCAAACCATGCATGTCAGGAGAACCTAAAGCCGCCTTTAGGCAAATGCCCCTTGCCGCGAATTCCACCAATGGATCTTCATCCTCCGACAGTTTACCGGTCGCTGCCACGCCGTCGTCTTGATTGACTAGCAACAACTCACGCATAACTTCCAGACGCAAATAGGGATTGGCATCTTTCAGCATGTCCGGGCGAGGTTTCCACTGTCGTTCCATTTTTCTCGCCTCGCATTTTTCCAGGGCAATCCTGACAAACGCCTCGGGCATCTTGTCCAACTTGCCCTGCCGCAATGCTTTCAATTTTTCCAACAGACTGTTGTCCTTTTCTTTGTACTCTCCGACAATCCAGGCGGCGGCGGAAAGCAGAACAGGCTCTCGGCCATCCATGCATTTGGCAACGATGGTGCGTTCTTCCAGTGAAAGTGTGCCGCCATTCCGAATGCACAAGGCTATCCGTCGAAGGGCGGGGATCTGTTCTCCCGCCTCGCAGCTCATCGGCTTTGCATGCAGATACAGCGTTCCAACAGAAATAGTTATTATAAAAAATGATAATATTGCATAAAAAAGTTAAAGAGCATGTGCAAGAAGTTATTTGTGTTCATTCTTTTCCCTAAGTGCTTTTACTGCCTTTTCAACGGCAGCACGAACGTCGTAACCTGTGTTTCCTGCTGGTTTCCATTCTTCAGCCGCAAGTTGCATCATTTCGATGAAACCAGTGTCGCCCATGATGCCAAGTGCATTGGCTGCCAATGCGCGCAATTGATCTTTCTCATTGCGATCCTGGAGAACCTGCATCACAAATGGCGCCGCCTTGGGATCATGAATCTCCGTTATCACATTCAGCGCCGTAAGACGGGAAAGATATGGGGCTTCCTTGCTATTTAATATTTTAACGACAAACTCAGTCGCGTCTTTTCCCAAAAGAGCAAGTTCTTTCATTACCACGTAAACACAACATTCCTCTTTCAGTAGCTGTGTCAAGACATCAGCCTTCTTGTTTCGGCTGAGCCCATGCAGCTTCAATTTGACATACTGAACTTGAAAAATGTACTTTGCAGAATGATGCACTTCATCATAAGAAGTGATGTTTTTCCTGATCAACGGGTCTTTTTCCAGTAATTCCGCTGTCTTGCAATCGCCCAGTTCAGCCAGGATACTCAAAGCCTCTGAACGCACAACCAAAGGACGAGCATCTTCTTTGACTAACTGTCGCAAAATGACGACTGCGTCAGAACCGAGACGCATTAATGCTTCCCGCGGCAGGAAACATGTCTGCGGATCTGTCAACAACGCAATAAGCGGGTCGATTATCTCCTGGTTCTTGCCTGTCACATTGTTTACATAGGCCATGTTTTGTTCCCTCTCATCATCTGTAAGAGTCTGCCACGGCTTGTTCACAAAAGGTTTCATTGCGTCGATTCCCATGACAGCCATTGGCAAGCATACAAGTATCACGACTCTCAAAATTGGTATCCAAATGTTCTTCATGTCCTAACTCCTTCAGTTGCCACTGTTCTTACCAGGTTTAGACCAATCTTGATTATTATGTGAATCATTGGTCCAGTTTGATTCTGCCGCAATTGACTCTTCTTCCAAGTCCTTTACTCCGTTATTATCTGTGTCCTGTTTCGTTTTGTCGAAACCATGATTATCCTCATAACTGTCCGACAACCAGTCACGATCTTGATCAATTGTTATGTCATAGTCTGGAATATTATCGCCTGTTGTATCAGAAAAACCAGCATAAAACTGTTCTCTATGCTTCCTTTCATGACATACTGTCTGACCGAAACAATCAATACCAGCCTTACCTTTTGGACCAGTTGGATTGTCGAAAGCAATCACACTGTCATAGATTATACACTTGTCAAGTTTTCCTTCTGTACCATCATAGTCATAATATCCAAAATTTGCACTTGCTCCTCCATATGCGAGATCTGCTGAACCAGTTATCTGTGTCCAATAGTAATACCAATTAGGCGTTATTCCGCTTCCAATTCCAGGATGGTTTCTTGCATCGCGTGGAAAGAACACCTCGTATTTTTTAGTATCTCGGATACTATCCCTAAACCCCACCTTGGCTTCTTTCTCCCCGAAATCCGAATTGTAAATCGGAAGCCCCGTGATGGTGGCCGTACAGGCCAGTTTCCCATTGGCATTGACTGACACACCCGAATAGGTTGGCTGGGCGTTTCCAACCGGATCGACATTGAAGCCCACAGCGCCCGTCAGATAATAGGCAGCTTCAGCCGGATTCACGGATGCCTCGAGATTGATGCTCAAGACACCAGTATTTTCTCCATTGAATGTAAATTCATTCTGGCCAGTTCCGGAGGAACATGGTTCTTCCACGGGATCCCCGGACGGCGTCACGAGCTCGATCGTAAAAAAACCAGCTCTCATCACCACCGGGGCACGAGTGCGGGAATTCAACGGTACCGCCACAGGTTCGGAAAGCCTCGGCACGCCGTTCTCAAGGTAGCCGACCTGATAATAGCCCACCCCGCTGAACGTGATATTGAACATTTGGGGTCCGTACAAGGTGTCGTGGTTGTCATTCCTGTTGTCTCTAGTCTCCTCCAACTCTTTCCTTCCGGCATCCATACCTTTTATGACATCATCCTCTGGCCCCAACGCATCCGGAGAAATTCCGGGATCGGGTTCAGGTTCAGGATCAGGTTCGGAATCAGGATCGGGTTCTGGCAATGCCTCTTCGCTGAAGATAGTAGCCATGGCCCCATTGCCAAAAACTTCGTCAGACACATGCCAATGGATATCATCGCCTAGAGGACGGACAATATAATATTCATTGTCAGGAAGCCCTGTGACTTCAAACTCCACGTCGTCAAGCCAAAATTCCAGGAATCCAGTGACAAGCTCGACCTCAGGCGACACATTGCAGCTCACCGTCGCTGTGAACGTCGCACGAACCTCGCCGAAAAGCCCTTGCGCCATCAGAAGAATCATTGCGCACAGTGTTGGGATCGACAGAATACATGTTGATTTCTTCATCATTGTTTCTCCTTGTGTTGACTTTCTTTTACTGAACCACCGTTAGTCCCTGCCTGCATTGCCTTCCGTCCTTTTCTCTTCTTGCGCCTTCTTCGCCTCCTGTTCCTTCTGCCATTTGACCGCCTCCGCGACGACTTCCCGCCGTCTCTTCCTGTAATTCACGACGTCCGGCGAATTTTTGAACAAGCCATACCGAATCCATCGGAGGACAGCCTGGTCGCCCAGCGGGTACAGGACGTTCGGCGTGCATTTCCCCATGACGTCCTGCAGGAAAAACACACGCTGGCTGGAATCCGCCCCGTCGCACAGCTCGAACCCGCGCGTCACGGCCATGTACATCCAGCATGGGTGGATGTCCGCCTTCGAAAGAAGACTGATGATGCCGCGCACCTCCTTGAGGCTATCTACAGCGGCCAAATCCTTCATGAAAGGCGCGACCTGCCGTTCGGTCTGCATGGACGCCTCCCCCTCCGTCAAAACCTTGAAGAGCCTGGCCCGTTCGGGGCCAAGCTGCATCCGGGCGTTCTTCTCCGAAACTGCCTCCAGGTTCGACGAACAGTCAACGAACAGGCCGGACACGGCCACGCACGCCCCCCTGTGCTTGCAGACACGCAGCCTGGCCTTGTCCATATCCTTTAGCATGAAGCGCACATAGACGCCTTTGTCAAGCTTGCCGAGCCACGCCGCATTGCGGAACGCGCCTTCTTCGTCAAAAAGGACGACCGATTGCTGGCGCGGATGGGCGGTGCCCTTCCAGTCATGGTCCTCCAGATAGAGGGCCAGCCGGGCGACAGGTTCGTATATGGCCAGGTCTATCTGCAGGTCGGGGCCGCCGTCGTCGAACGGATGCATCTCGCCGTGGTCATCCCACCATGAAGAGCGCCGGAATTTGCCGCCGGAGAGCGGAAACAGCTTTTCAAGCGTCTTCCATTCAGAGACTTCCGAAAGTCCTTTCTTGTACCGGCCATGCATGAGCAGCGCGGACGGATCGTCCAGTTCGCGCTGTGAAGCAGGAAGCCAGTACCGTGCGATATCGCGGTCAGCCGGCACTGTCACGGAATATTCCAACGGCTCTCTTCCCCCCGGGCCATTCCAGTCCCTCACCTGCCCCATGGCGGCGAGGACGTAGAAGCGGTTGCCGTAATGCATCTGCCAGTCGCCCAGCGTCATACGGTCGTCCGAAAGCACCGTGCAGTTGCCATCGAACGACGGGAAACGGCGGCGGACGGCGTCCGCCGTCGCCGCGTTCTTTTCCGCCAGCCGCAGGACGCGGCAGAAGGCCTGCATGGCGGACTGCTTCGGCGCCTCCGCAGGAAGCGACGAAAGGATTTCAGCGACAGGCGCCAGGACGCCGTCCAGCAGCGCCTCGTCCTTTTCCCCGCCGTCAACCCATTGCAGATACGACAGCTGGGCCTTGTGCGAAAGAAGCCATGCGCGGGCGGCTCCGTCTGCGGGCGCGGCCTTGTCCAACAGGGTGCCCGCCTCCGCGAAACAGTCGGAATGGAGCAGCAGGGAGAAGGCGTCGTTCACGGAGGCGATATCCTTCAAATCAGTGTCCTCCAAGGGATTGTGCAGCAGTAGGCCGGGGGTGCCGGAAACGCCGCCGACGCCGCGCTCGCGATAGACGACAAGTGTCAGGCAGTCATTCCCGTCCTTGCTCCAGGCCTCCGGAGGCACGACGGCGAGCCCGCGCGCGGCAGCCTCCGTGAAGGCCACGCGTTCCCCGTCGGGAAAACGTCCGACCAGCCCTATCCTCTGTTCATTCAAATAGACGGCGGCGACGTCGAACACCAGGCCGACGTCCAATGCGACAGGCTTTTCAAGGCGCAGGGGCAGCCCGTCCGCGCCGCGGAGGGCGACGGGCAGGCGGAACACCGCGTAGTGGCTCCCGTCCGGCCATTCGCAACCCCATGTCCCTGCGCACTTTCTCCATTCCACGCTTCCGCTGCCCAGGCAGCGGTCCACGGCTTCCGCCGTCCGCCGGAGCGTGTTCAAGCCGTCGGGCGGCTGGCCGCCCGATGGCCGGAAGGCGACTTCCCATTCCGCGTCCGCCGGGGCGAGGGCGGCCTTCAGCACGGGCGGCCCCACCATGCCGCCAAGCCCCCACTGGCTCCAGACGTGGACGGCCAGGAGGTTGTCGCCGTCCGCCAGAAGTCCGGCCGAAATCCTGTACAGGCGGTCCTTCTGCCAGGCGGAGCCATCGGGGACTTTTCCAAGCCCGCCGACGCGGTGGCTGTTGACAAACGTCTCGTCCGCGTCGTCGATGATTCCTAAATCCGCCAGCATATCGACGCCTTTCAAGGCGGCTGGTACGCGGAAGGCATGCGCGTACCAGCCGAAGACGTTGTTCTCCGGCATCATGCGGACGAAGTCCTGATGCGGGAACGCGGCCTTGTACCAAAGGATCTGCGTCTGTCTGTCCTCCGGCCATGGGGAACCCGGCTCAAGAAGCTTTTTCACCTCCGGAGGGAGCTCTTCCGGCAACGAGCCCGCGGTGATGCGCTCCACGCCGCGGACATCAATGCCGAAATTCGGCATGAAATACCACGGCGACGGCCTTTCGCCATGAAGCCCAAGGGCGAGCAGAACCATCATCAGGAACAACGGTCGTAAAACACCATGCGGCACGGGAACCTCCTTCCGGCCTGGCCGGTCCATGCGGATGCCCCGTCAACCAAGGCGGAGCGCCTTGGCGGACATCTCCTATCATTGGGAAATTCAACACTTACAATGGTTTCAAAAATTAATAAAATGGCCTTTTGCGAAAATTCAAACCCTTTTATGAACTTTTTTTCATGAAAAATTATTTTTTTTTGAGAAAACGCCGTTTTCAGTCATGCGCATTTCAGCCAATGACAGCATTTTGAATAAAAAAAAGCGCGTCTTCTCATCATCATCTTCGCACAGGATTCGGCTTTTCCAATGCCCATGGCCAATTGGCTATACCAAGTCCCATTTACGCCTGAAATACCATTCCAGACAATAGAGCAGCAACAACGGTATGAGCCAATGCCAGCGGTTCCAGATTGGATATTCCGCAACCGTTTCCAAGACGCGCGGCTCCTTTTTCAGCTTGCCGGCCGCTTCGGACAGCTTCGACGGTGGCACGAAGGCGCCTTTGCTGCGTGCGCACAATTCGTTCAGCAGTTCGCGATTCAACGGCGCGCCCGTCAATTCATGTTCAGGCCGCCGAACCAGCAGCATCGCCTCGGCCTGCTGTGTGCCGTCACGGCTTTTCACGTTGATTGGATACGTTCCCGCCTCTTCGGGAACAAATTCGCACAACCAGCCGTCCTGCGGCTGACGCAGACCGACCTGCCTGTCCAATTTCGCCTCCCGCATCGAATATGTCAACGTCTTCCCCGACGGCGTTTTCACAAGGCAGTCCGCCCCGCCCTTCGCGTTCAGGCCGATCACGCCGATCGCCACGTTCTCCCGTAGCTCGCCCTCTCCCGAAGCCATGACGATCCGCAGCACGTCGTCCTGCCCCGCGTCGCCGTCCTTCGGATTCAACATGTGCACAAGTTGCGTAATGAAACGGCCATACAGCCCCTTTCCGCTTCCGTCGGCCCCGCCCAGCTGCCATTTCCACAACGTGTTGCTCAACAGCATGGCGACCTTCCCCTGACCGTAACGCCGCGTCACCAACACGGGATTTCCGTCGGACGTCTCCATGACGGACGTTGAAAATTCACCAGTCTTCACGGGTGCCCAGACACTTAGCAACGCAGGAAACGACGCATCCTCCAGAATGCCCGCAAAGGCCGGCAGCGCACGGCCGCCCGGCGTGAAATCGACGCGGTAGCGGGTGCCTTCCTTCATCGACGCGCCTTCCAGGCTTTCCGCCGGAGACAAATCACCCAACAGCTCTTTGGCAAGATAGCCGTCCTTTCCATACGCATGTTTTCCGCCGAACAGCAGCAATCCGCCGCCCTTCTCCACAAACGACTTCACCGCCGCGATATCTTCCTTCTTGAACAGCTCGCCCGGCAGGTCGCCCAATATCAACACATTGAAATTGCGGAGGTTGTCATCGGTCAAATCCGGCTTGACGGCGGCGTCGCGCTTTTCGTCGAAACTGACGAACAGGCCGTCCGCCCCGCGGATGAAAGCACTCATGCTCAGATTCTTGTCAACGGACAGGGCGCGCTTCAGATACGTGAAATCATGGCGCGGCGGCCCTTCCAGATAGAGGATGCGGTTCTGCTCGTCCGTCACGTCGATGAGAATCTCCTGTTCGTTGTTGGCCGCTTCGCGGTCGCCCGGCGGCTCTATTTTAATATGGTATAGAAAAGACCCCGTCTCCGTGGCTTCGAGTTCAAAGGACGCCTTCGCGAATTTATCCTCCGCTTCAAATGTCACCGTCTGGCGGTTGATCTCCTGCCCGTCCCGCGTCAGCAACACGGGAAACGACGCCATGACATTCCCTCCGCGGCGTTCGACATGCGCCGTCAGCGAAATCTTCCAGCCCTTCGTTACGCGTTTCGGATACGCGACTTGCGACAACGCGTAATCGACGGATACCGTTTCCGTCCGCCCTGTCTGCGGCTCCTCGAGCTCAGCCGCCAGAATCGGCGCCGTGAACGTCAATTCTTCCAACGACATGCCGGACTGGTCCAATCCGTCGCTCAACAGCAGAATTCCGCCGACGTTTTCGCCGCGCAGCCGTTGCCGCAACTGCTGCAACGCGGGCAGCAGCCGTGTCTGCGGCGCGGTGAAACGCGCCGTTCCGTCCAATGCGACGCCTTCCTCCAGCTCCTTTCCGAAGCCGAACGCCATCACGCGGTAGTCATCCTTCAGTTCTGCAAACCAAGAAGATGACAATACTTCTTGTGTTTTTTTCGCACGCGTTTCCGTCACGTCGGCGACGCGATCCTCCATGCTGGCGGAAACATCGAGCATGACGGCCAGTACTGGCTTCTCAACCTCCCGTTTTTCATGCCGCAACGACGGCATCGTCAGAAGAAACGCGACGATGCAGAACGCCACCGCCCGCAACGTCCACAGGAAGGCGCGTTCCTTCTTGCCGATACTGCAAGCGGCGTACGTCTTCCAGCTCAGCCAGAAGAACACAATCCCGCAGACGACGATCAGCCATATCGGTATCACGGGCTCCAGCAACAGGATGCATAGCATGTTATTCATTCTGCAAATACCTCCTGTTCAGACCACTCCGCCGCCATGGCGCAGCAAGTCGCCCACCAGATGCGGCTTCGCCACAGGACGGCTCCGCACATTCGCGAACACGACTTCCACCATGCTCAACACGAACGCCGCCAGCAACAGCCACGGCCATAGCGGATGATTCCGCCGCATGCCTAGAAGCTCGCGCCGCAGTTCGTCATGGCTCTCCGTATAGGACGTCTCCACGCCGGGCAGCGTCCTCTGCAAATCGTCGCCATTCCAATAGGACAGCACCATTTCCGCCGATGGAACATTGACGGCGATTGTTCGCACAGTGCCGCCATCGGCCAGACGATAGAGGCCGGGCATGTCAAAACCGTCCAACAGAAACGGCTGTCCAGAAGCGTCACGAACGGTTTCCACCATCCGCGACACACCGTCCGGCCCTGTCACCGTAAACGACTTCCGCAAATCGCCTCCGGGCCAATATAATTTCAACGGTTCGCCCGCCTGCGTCATCAGGCTTCGCTGACGCAATCCGGCGGCCTGCCGGCTGATTTCCTGTACAAAAATGAAAAACATCGGATGAAGCGGCCAATCCGCCCAGTCGCGGTTGGCACTGACACCGCAAAGCCACAGTTCACCTTCGCCTAACTTCTTCCGCAGCAACATGCTACCGCCATCGCGGAATTGCAAAACGCCACCGTTTGTGCCATCCGTCTGAAAACGCAGGACACGCCGCGCGAGAAAACTCCACGGCGGCGGCATCGCCGCCGCAAGCCGCTGCGCAAGTTGGTCATTGGCGTCTTCGACGACCGCCTCCAGATTCTTTCCATCGCCTAATTCGAAATAGCGGATTTTCAAATCCGGCCAGGCTTCTAGTTTCGACAAACCCGCGCTGTTCATGCGACCGGGCTCGTTTCCGCCTGGAAACAGAACGGCCACACCACCGCTCTTTACATAATTTAATAGCAACCGCGCCGCGGAATCTTCCAGCGGTGGCGGGTTGCACACAAACACGACGGCATATTCCGCCAAATCGCCCATGGATGCAAATCCTGCCCAATCCGTCTCTTTTGGAACCATCAACGCGGAAGAGACGCCGCCCGGATTCAATGCATGGCGCACATAAGATGATTCACGGCTGTCGCCTGAACCGTTTACCAGCAGGGCCGATAGCCCCGCGAAACGCGGCAGGCTGAAATAGAAGCGATTG
>JAEEGH010018663.1_pt1 | contig 14633 bp, 23 predicted proteins | sample 9134181 | NCBI WGS metagenome assembly JAEEGH01 (sample SAMN16246544, study PRJNA631951) | gut metagenome | biome: gut microbiome; feature: rumen; material: DP-attached | host: Bos | place: Iran: Karaj | collected 2018-10 | reverse complement strand
TCCGTCCCGACGACAACGTGATCCTCGTTAAAGGCTCGATTCCCGGCGCCCGCAACGGCACGGTGATCGTCCGCAAGTCCCTCAAGAACGCGGCCCTCGCGTTCAAGGCGAAGAAAGGGGCGAAGTAAGACATGAGCACGATTAAGCAGTACACGTCCGCCGGCGAGGCCGGCGCCGACATCGAGGTCGACGAGGCCTCCCTCGTCCTGGACAAGGGCGCGCAGGCGCTCAAGGACGCGGTGGTGGCCATCCGCAACGCGATGCGCGCGGGCACGGCCTCCACGAAGGGCAAGGGCGAAGTCGCCGGCTCGAACAAGAAGCCCTGGAAGCAGAAGGGCACGGGCAACGCCCGCGCCGGCTTCCGCCAGAGCCCGGTGTGGCGCGGCGGCGGCGTGGCGCACGGCCCCAAGCCCCGCGACTACTCGCAGAAGGTCAACAAGAAGGTGATGAAGCTCGCGTTCGCGCGCGCCGTCTCCGAGAAGATCTCCGCCGGCGAGGTGCTCGTGGTCTCCGAGTTCAAGTTCGAGGCCGCGAAGACGAAGCTCATGGCGGCGTTCCTCAAGACGATCGGCGTCGAGCGCAGCGCGCTCGTGCTGACGGCCGAGGTCAACGAGAACATCGACCTGATGGTGCGCAATCTGCCCCGCGTGGATTCCGCCACTGCAGACGAGATCAACCCGTACGCGGTGCTTCTCTTCAAGAACATCGTGTGCGACAAGGCCGGCTTCGACGCCCTCATGGCCCGCGTCGCCGGGAACAAGGAGGAGAAATAATGGCACGTGACATCATAAAGCGCGTCATCCTCACCGAGAAGAGCGAGAGGCTCGCGGCGCTCAACCAGTACTTTCTCGAGGTTGACAGGGACGCCACGAAGCCGCAGAGCCGCGAGGCCGTCGAGGCCCAGTTCGGCGTGCACGTGCTCGCGGTCCGCACGGTCAACATGAAGGGCGGTCTCCGCACGATCCGCGGCACGCGTCGCCAGAAGGTGGAGAGCACCTGGAAGCGCGCGATCGTCGAGGTGAAGGCCGGCGAGCGCATCGAAATGGTGTAAGGGGGCGACTGAAATGGCACTCAAGACATTCAATCCTCGTTCGCAGGGCATGCGCTTCCGCGTGTCCTCCACATTCGAGGAGATCACCGAGAAGCGTCCCGTCAAGTCGTTGACGGTTGCCGTTCGCAAGAAGGCAGGCCGCAACAACACGGGCAAGATCACCGTCCGCCACCACGGCGGCGGAGCCAAGCGCCGCTACCGCATCATCGACTGGCGCCGCGTCAAGGACGGCGTCGAGGCGACGGTTACGGCGATCGGATACGATCCCAACCGCAGCGCGAACCTCGCGCTCCTCGAGTACGCCGACGGCGTTAAGAGCTACATCCTCGCGCCCGAGGGCGTGAAGGTGGGCATGAAGCTCATGAGCGGCGAGAAGGCCGAGGCCACGGTTGGCAACTGCCTGCCCCTCAGCCAGATCCCGCTGGGCCTCATGGTCCACTGCGTGGAGCTCGTTCCGGGCCGCGGCGCCAAGGTGGCGCGTTCCGCCGGCAACGAGGCGCAGGTGATGGCCCGCTCCGGCGGGAAGGTCACGCTCAAGCTCGCGTCCGGCGAAGTGAGGATCTTCGACGGCCGCTGCCGCGCCACGGTCGGCGCGGTGGGCAACAAGGACTGGGGCTCGATCAAGCTCGGCAAGGCCGGCCGCAAGCGCTATCTCGGCATTCGCCCGACGGTGCGCGGCGTGGCAATGAACCCTGTCGACCACCCGATGGGCGGCGGCGAAGGCCGCACGTCCGGCGGCACGAATCCGTGCTCGCCCTGGGGCCAGCTCGCGAAGGGCGGCAAGACTCGCAAGCCCAACAAGGCCTCGAACAAGGTCATCGTCAAGCGGAGGAAGTAAACATGTCGCGTTCTCTCAAGAAAGGACCGTACGTGGAGGAATCCCTCCTCCGCAAGGTCGAGAAGATGAAGTCCGCGGGCAAGAAGCAGCCGATCAAGACTTGGAGCCGCCGCTCGATGGTGCTCCCGGACTTCGTGGGGCTCACGTTCGCGATCCACAACGGCAGGCAGCACCTCCAGGTGTACATCACCGAGAACATGGTCGGCCACCGTCTCGGCGAGTTCGCGCCCACGCGCACGTTCAAGTCGCACGGCGCCCTCGTGAAGAAGGAAGAGAAGAGGTAAGATCATGGAAGTGCTTGCTATCACACGCAATGCGCGCATGTCGGCGTTCAAGGGGCGCCCCCTCGCGCGCGAATGCCAGGGACTGCCCGTCGCGGCGGCTCTGCAGGTCGTGGAGTTCTCGCCCCGCAAGGCGGCCGGGATCCTCAAGCGCACGCTGCTCAGCGCCATCGCGAACGCCACGAACAACCACGGCCTCGACGCCTCCGCGCTCAAGGTCAAGCTGTGCGTCTTCGACGAATCCGTGCGCATACGCCGCTTCTGGCCTACCGCGCGCGGCTCGGCGCATCCCATCGCGCGCCGTCTCTGCCACTGCAAAGTCGTTCTGACGGACGAAAAGGAGAGCAAATAATGGGTCAGAAAGTCAATCCCACCGGCTTTCGCCTGCCGGTTAACCGCGCCTGGCGCAGCCGCTGGTTCGCGCCCAAGAAGACCTTCGGCGCGTTCCTCGTGGAGGATCAGGAGATCCGCGAGTACGTCAAGAAGCGCTTCGCCGAGGCCGCGCTCTCGAAGATTCTCATCGAGCGCTACGCCAACCGCGTGAGGGTGTCGCTTTTCAGCGCGCGCCCCGGCGTGATCATCGGCAAGAAAGGTCAGGACGTTGACGTCGTGCGCACGGCTCTCGAGAAGATGACCAAGAAGGAAGTCTACATCGAGATCAAGGAAGTGCGCGACGCAGACGCCGACGCCCAGCTCGTGGCCGAGAACATCGCCCAGCAGCTGGAGAAGCGCATCGCCCTCAAGCGCGCCATGAAGCGCGCGCAGAAGGTGGCGATGGACATGGGCGTGGACGGCATCAAGGTGCACGCCTCGGGCCGCATCAACGGCGCGGAGATCGCGCGCGTCGAGTGGAGCCGCGAGGGCAAGGTGCCCCTGCATACGCTCCGCGCAAACATCGACTATGGATTTGCGGAGGCCAACACCACCGCCGGCAAGATCGGCATAAAGGTGTGGATCTGCAAGAAAGAGGATTTCCAGCCTCGCATGAGCCAGCGCCGCGAACGCGGCGAGCGCCGCGAGCGCGGAGACCGCAAGGAAGGTAGGTAAGCCATGCCTTTGATGCCCAAGAGAGTAAAGTACCGCAAGCAGTCGAAGGGCAACCGCGGCGGATACGCGACCTCCGGAACCGAGCTCGCATACGGCGAGTTCGGCCTGAAGGCGCTCACGCGCGGGTTTCTCACCGCCACCCAGATCGAAGCCTGCCGCGTCGCGATCAACCGCGAGATGAAGCGCAAGGGCAAGCTCTGGATCCGCGTGTTCCCCGACAAGCCGATCACCCGCAAGCCTATCGAAGTGCGTATGGGCGGGGGCAAGGGCAACCCCGAGTTCTGGGTTGCCGTGATCCTCCCCGGAAAGGTCCTCTTCGAGGTCGGCGGCGTCTCCGAGGAGATCGCCCGCGAGTGCCTGCGCCTCGCAGCCACGAAGATCGGCATCCACACGAAACTCGTCACACGTGCCGGAGTGAAAATCTGATGAAGAAGACGGAAAAGAAGAACGCCCTGCAGGGGCTGAGCGAGGACGAGATCCTCGTCAAGATCGCGGAGGTCCGCAAGGAGCTCAACGATCTGCGGCTCAGGAACGCGTCGAAGGTCGAAGTTGAGAAGCCGGGCCGCATCAGCGAGCTGCGCCACGACGTTGCGCGCATGCTCACGGTGCTGACCAAGCTGAAGAAGGAGGCCAAGTAGCCATGGCGAACGAAGAAAAGCGCGGCGCGCGCAAGGTGCGCAAGGGGCAGGTCGTCTCCAAGATGGGCGTGAAGAGCGTCGTCGTGGAGGTCACCTACCGCGAGCGTCACCCGATGTACGGCAAGGTGATAATCCGCCGCAAGAAGTATCACGCGCACGACGAGGCCGACACCGCGAAGGTGGGCGACGTCGTGACGATCATGGAAACGCGTCCGCTCAGCGCCACCAAGCGCTGGCGCATCGTGACGCCGGAGGCGAAGTGACATGATACAGGAACTCAGCAACCTAGTAGTTGCGGACAACACGGGCGCCAAGCGCGCGATGTGCTTCCGCATCCTAAAGCAGCGCAAGGAGTACGCTCACCTTGGCGACGTCATCCGCGTCGCGATCAAGGAAGCGTCCCCCACGGGCTCGATCCGCAAGGGTCAGGTGGCGACGGCGGTGATCATCCGCACGGGCCAGCCGATCGTGCGCGAGGACGGCCAGCGCGTCCACTTCGACCAGAACGCCTGCGTCCTGGTGGACTCGAAGCTCAACCCGATCGGATCCCGCGTGTTCGGGCCCGTCCCGCGCGAGCTTCGCGAGAAGAACTACATGAAGATCCTGTCCATGGCCCCGGAAGTGGTCTGACGCAAGCGGGGAAAGGAAAGAAAATCATGAGCATTGCACGTATTCGCAAGGGCGACACGGTCATCGTGCTGAGCGGCAACGACGCCGGTCGCACGGGAACGGTCTCAAGCGTGAACCGCAAGGAGGGCACGGCCATCGTGTCCGGCCTGAACGTCCACAAGAAGGCCGTCCGTCGCACGGAGCGCACGCAGGGCGGGCTGGTCGAGCGCGAGTTCCCGATCCGCCTCTGCAAGCTGATGCCGTACGACGCCGAGGCCAAGAAGGGCTCGCGCGTCGGCACGGCCGAGAAGGACGGCAAGAAGGCTCGCCTTCTCAAGGCGTCCGGAAAGATCATCTGAGGAACACCACCATGGCGAAGTTGAAAGAAGAATACAAGTCGCGCATCTTCGGCGAGCTCGAGCAGAAGCTCGGGGTCAAGAACAAGATGCTCGTTCCGCGCCTTCAGAAAGTCGTCGTCAACATGGCCTTCGGCATCGTCTCCAAGGACGAGCAGAAGGGCCTCGTCGAGGACCTGCAGGCGATCACCGGCCAGAAGCCTCTCCTTTGCAAGGCGAAGAAGTCCATCTCGAACTTCAAGCTGCGCGAGGGCATGGTGATCGGCGCGAAGGTGACCCTGCGCGGCGACCGCATGTGGGAGTTCGTCGAGCGCCTGGTCTCGGCTGCGCTTCCGCGCATCCGCGACTTCCGCGGCATCTCGAACCGTGGCTTCGACGGCCGCGGCAACTACACCCTCGGCCTCAAGGAGCACTCGATCTTCCCCGAACTGGTGGAGTCGGCTCCGGGCCACTCGGGCATGGACATCACGTTCGTGACCAGTTCTCAGGACAACAAGGCGGCGCGCGAGCTGCTCGTGGCGCTCGGCATGCCGTTTGCGGGGAGGAACTAAACTATGGCCAAGAAATGTCTGATGGAAAAGTCGGCCCGCCTCTGGGCCGAGAAGGCGAAGGACGCGAAGCGCGTCGCGGAGGGCAAGAAGCCCCTCACGAAGTCGAACGTCCGCGCCTACAACCGCTGCAAGCTCTGCGGCCGCCGGCACGCGTACATGCGCAAGTTCGGCGTGTGCCGCCTGTGCTTCCGCGAGCTCGCGGTGAACGGTCTCATCCCGGGCGTCACGAAGGCGTCGTGGTAAAATCGGAAAGGAACTGAAGAAATGACAACCGATCCCATTTCCGACATGCTGCTCACGATCCGGAACGGCCTCAAGGCCCGACTGGTCCAGGTGGCGACCCCCGCGTCGAACCTCAAGGCGGAGATCGCGAAGGTGATGAAGGCGTCCGGCTACATCCAGGACGCGTTCGTCACGGGCGAGTTCCCCAAGAAGCTCGTCATCACGCTGAAGTACTCGGATCGCGCCGAACCGGCCATCCGCGGCCTCCAGCGCCAGTCCAAGCCCGGCCTCCGCAAGTTCGTTTCCTGCGCGAACATCCCCGCCGTCCTCGACGGCATGGGACTCGCCGTCCTCTCCACGTCGAAGGGCGTGATGAGCGGCGTCGACGCCAAGAAGCAGAAGGTCGGCGGCGAACTCATCTGCACCGTATGGTAAGGAGCTGAAGCAATGTCTCGTATTGGTAAGGAACCTGTGGCGCTCCCGGCCGGAGTCACCGCAACGGTGGACGGCCAGAAGGTCACCGTCAAGGGCAAGCTCGGCGAGCTCGCCTACGTGATGCACGACGGCATCACCGCGAAGGTGGAGGACGGCAAGATCGTCGTCTCCTGCGCGGACGACAAGCTGCTCGGCAACTTCCACGGCCTGGCGCGCGCGCTGATCCACAACAACGTGGTCGGCGTCAGCGAGGGCTACAAGAAGCAGCTGACGATCGAGGGCACCGGCTTCAAGGCCACCCTCCAGGGCAAGACGCTCGCGCTGTCGCTCGGCTTCGCCTCCCCCAAGCTCTTCGAGATTCCCGAAGGGATCACCATCACCGTCGAGAACGACGGCCTGCAGGTGACCGTGACGGGCATCGACAAGGACAAGGTGGGCGAGTCCGCCGCGCGCATCCGCGCGTTCTATCCCGCCGAGCCCTACAAGGGCAAGGGCGTGAAGTATCTCGGCGAGCACATTCGCCGCAAACAGGGCAAGAAGGTGGCCTAACCTGATGGCTGCCTGAATCGGAGAAATCAATAAATGAGTTTCAACCGTAAAGACCAGCGCAGGAAGCGCCACATGCGCCTCCGCCAGCGCGTAATCGGCTCGGCCGAGCGGCCGCGCATGTCGATCTGCATCTCGAACAAGCACATGTACGTGCAGTTCATCGACGATGCGGCCGGCAACACCCTCGCCTCCGCCTCCTCTATCAAGGAGCAGAAGGCCAACCTCGAGGTCGCGAAGAACCTCGGCGCCGCGGCGGCTGAGGCCGCCAAGGCGAAGGGCATCAAGCGCATCGTCGTCGACCGCGGCGGCCACCCCTACACGGGCCGCGTGGCAGCTATCGTCGAGGCGGCCGTCGCGAACGGCCTTTCGATCAGCGACAAACCCGCCAAGGAGGCTGAATAATGGCAATGAACCGTGACAAGCGCCGCAACGAGTCCGGCGCGAACGACGACCTCGACGAGCGCGTCGTGTTCGTCAACCGCTGCGCCAAGACCGTCAAGGGCGGCCGCCGCATGTCCTTCTCCGCCGTCGTCGTCGTGGGCGACCACGAAGGCAAGGTGGGCGTGGGCTTCGGCAAGGCCAACGAGGTCTCCGACGCCATCCGCAAGGGCGGCGACGCGGCCCGCAAGGCGATGCGTCCCGTGGTCCTGCGCGGCAAGACGATCCCGCACGACGTTACGGGCACCTGCGACGGCGGCCGCGTGCTGCTGAAGCCGGCTCCCGACGGCAAGGGCCTGATCGTCGGCGGCGGCATGCGCCCCGTCCTCGAGGCCTGCGGCATCCGCGACTGCGTGGGCAAGTCGCTCGGCTCCAAGAACCGTCTCAACGTGGTGAAGGCCACGCTGGACGCGCTCTCCCAGCTCCGCTCCGCGGAGGAGATCGCAGCGCTCCGTGCGTAGAAAGGAACTAGCAAATGGATCTCTCTAATCTGACAAACGTCCCTGGTGCCCGGCATCGCCGGAAGCGCGTCGGTCGCGGCGGCGGCTCGGGCATGGGCAAGACCTCCACGCGCGGCCACAAGGGCCAGAACGCGCGCAAGGGCCACAAGCAGAAGCTCGGGTTCGAAGGCGGCCAGATGCCGCTCGTGCGCCGTCTGCCGAAGCGCGGCTTCAACAACGCCCGCTTCAACGCGAAGGCGCTCGGCGTGAACCTCGCCGACCTCGAGAAGAAGTTCGAGGCAGGCGCCGAGATCACGGTCGAGTCGCTCAAGGCCGCCGGGTTCTCGGACAACAAGCGCCCGAAGGTCAAGATTCTCGCCACCGGCGAGCTGACGAAGAAGTTCACCGTCAAGGTGCCCTGCTCCGCCGCCGCCAAGGCGAAGATCGAGGCCGCCGGCGGCTCCGTCGCCTGAGACCGATACAAGGTCGCGCAAAAGAAGCGGGTTCACGGCATTCCGTGAGCCCGCTTTCTTGCTTGAGTTGACTTTGCGATCTGAATGTGATAATATTTTGCGCATCAGACTGAGCAAAATTACTCAATGTAGTGAGCAAATCTGGAGGCGAGGGCCATATGTACAAACTTAAGGTTGTGGATTTGATTTTACAACGATTTCATGAATCTCGAAAAAGGATTCAGGTGGTTGCTGGTCCACGTCAGGTTGGAAAGACGACCTCGGTCGAGCAAGCTCTTGCAGAATATCGTGGGGGGTATACCTACAAGTTGGCGGAAGGTCTCGGACTCTCGCCTTTGGATTGGCTGATTGCCGAATGGAATGCGGCTAGAGTCAGAGCGAAGGCCGAGGGCGGACATTTGCTGGTCATAGATGAAATCCACAAGATAAAGGGGTGGTCTGGGGTGGTCAAGCGGCTGTGGGACGAGGACAGCTTCAATCATGTTGAACTGAAGGTCTGTCTTCTTGGCAGTTCGCGCCTGCTGCTCCAGAAGGGGCTGGACGAGAGTCTTGCCGGGCGCTTTGAGATGATAGACGTGTGGCATTGGTCGTTCGCTGACATGCATGCGGCATTCGGCTATTCTCTGGAGGAGTATGTCTTGTTCGGAGGCTATCCCGGCGCGGCCGATTTGCGAGGGGACGAGGTTCGCTGGAAGCAATACGTTCGCGATGCCATCATCGAGCCGAGCATTACGTTGGACATTCTACAGCTGGAAACGGTCGCAAAGCCGGAGCTCCTTCGCCAGACATTCGTCCTCGGATGCAATTATTCCGGCAAGATACTTTCCTATCAAAAAATGGTTGGACAGTTGCAAGAGGCAGGAAACACGACGACGATCGCGCATTATCTCAGGCTGCTGGGAGAGGCGGGGCTTGTTGCTGGACTCGGAAAGCTGTACGACGAGCCCGTACGCGTCCGTTCGTCTAGCCCTAAGCTTGCTGTCTGCAATAACGCCCTGCGTACCGCGATGCAGACGAGTTCCCCGAGCGAACTGCGAGCAGACCCCGTTCGCTGGGGCCATGCCGTCGAATCTGCGGTTGGCGCACAGCTCATGGCGTGCGTCCGTCGCAAGGACATCGATCTGATGTATTGGAATGTCGGATGCAAGGAAGTTGACTACGTGCTTCGCAGAGACGGCGAAGTCGCCGCGGTCGAAGTGAAGAGCGCAGATGTGGACAGCGTTTCCGGCATGCATGAATTCCAACGCAAGTATCCGCAGGCAAAGGCGTACCTCATCGGCGGACAGGGCATGCCGCTTGAAACGGCTTTCGCCGTGTCGGCCGCAGATTTGCTATAGCGCTTGCGTCGGGGACTCTTTTGTGGGATAATAGCCGCGACCTGCAAAAAGGAGAAAAAGAGGATGGCTACGAGACGTGCAAAGGCGAGTTTGGAGTTCCTGCTTGTGAATGCGGAACTGTCGGGCGTTCCGGAGAAGGGCCTGCTGAAGAGCCGCAACCTGGTCCAGGTCGACCTCATATGGCCGAGGACAGGCATCGCGAAGCGATCCGCCGCCCGCATCGCCGCCTTCAAGCGGGGGAAGGTCGATTTCACCGGTGAGCCGTGGACTAAGCGCGTAGTGTTCCGCGAGGACGTGGAAGGTCATTGCGGCCTCGCCGTGGCCGTGACGGAGCCGGTGAGCATCCAGAAGATCCGCCGCTTCCTCCGCCTCACCGCGAAGTACGCGCTAAAGATGGGAGCGGACTTCATGGAGAAGGCGATGGTGGGCTACGCCGACATCGCGTCGTCGCCGCTCGACGCACTCGCCGCCATGATAGGCGAGAAGGATGCGCCGAAGGTGATCGCGCAGGGAGTCCTCGACATCGAAGACCTCCCCGCCGAGGGAGAGGAGCGCGAGGTGGTCGTGCCGCTGTCGCGCCCGCTGACTGGCAAGGAGATCGGTTCCCTGCGGCTGGTTATTAGTTAGTGGTTGGTGCCGGTTTGACAGGCGGACGGGGATTTGGTAGACTTATGCCGCTTTCGGGAAATACGATGGCTAGAGAAAGACAGTTCGGATATTGGTTTGGATATTACTTCGCGTACTTTTCGCGCGGAGCGGGTGCGTTTTCCTGAAAGCGAGCTTACAGAAAGTCAACGGTTTCAACAACGGCCCCGCTCCAAAAGGAAGCGAGGCCGTTTATGATTAGAATGATGAGTGAACGAGTGAGTGAGCGAAGCAGAACGAATGTTAATCGAATGAGAGCGCGAAGCAAAACGAGAGAAGAAATGAGTGAACGAGTGAGTGAGCGAAGCGGAACGAACAAGTGAACGAAACCTTTAACAAGGAAAAACAATGATCATACTGCTGAAGAAGGATGCGGAACAGTCGCAGGTGGACAACCTGCTGACGCTCCTGCGCATGAAGAACATCACGCCCAGCGTGTCGGTGGGCCAGATGCAGACGCTCATCGGCTGCGTGGGCGACGTGACGCACATCGACCCCGGCCTCATCGAGGCGCTCGACGTGGTCGAGAGCGTCCAGCGCATCCAGGAGCCGTACAAGGCGGCGAACCGCAAGTTCCATCCGGAGCCGTCCGTGATCGACTGCGGCGGCGTGAAGGTCGGCGGCGGCCACTTCGGCGTCATCGCCGGCCCGTGCAGCGTGGAGAGCGAGGAGCAGGTGGTGACGATCGCCCGCGCCGTGAAGGCCGCAGGGGCCGACATGCTGCGCGGCGGCGCGTTCAAGCCGCGCACCTCCCCTTACGCCTTCCAGGGGCTGGGCAAGCAGGGCCTCGAGTTCCTGACGACGGCGAAGAAGGAGACCGGCCTCCCGATCGTGACGGAGCTGATGAACTTCGAGACGATCGAGATGTTCAACGACGTGGACGTGATCCAGATCGGCGCGCGCAACATGCAGAACTTCGACCTCCTGAAGGAGGTGGGCGCGTACACGAAGAAGCCTGTCCTCCTCAAGCGCGGCATGTCCGCCACCCTCCAGGAGCTGCTGATGAGCGCGGAGTACGTCATGGCCTCCGGCAACCCGAACGTCATCCTCTGCGAGCGCGGCATCCGCACGTTCGAGACGGCGATGCGCAACACGCTCGACCTCGCCGTGGTGCCGGCCCTCCACAAGCTCTCGCACCTGCCGATCATAGTCGATCCCTCGCACGCGACCGGCTACTCGTACCTGGTGGATCCCGTCTCGGTGGCGGCGACCGCCATCGGCGCCGACGGCCTCATCATCGAGGTCCACAACGACCCGCCGCACGCGAAGTGCGACGGCGCGCAGTCCCAGACGCCCGAGATGTTCGCGGCGACGATGGGCAAGGTAAGGGCAGTGCGTGGATTGATTATTGAAGATTGAAGATTGAGGAATGAAGATTGAGGATTGGAGATTGAGGAATGAGGATTGAGGATTGAAGGGATCAAATCTTAAATCTACAATCTTAAATCTACAATCTTAAATGTCAAATGCTGGCCACGTGTTTTGACAAAGGAGAAGCGCATGAAGGACATCAAGGAGATTCGCAAGGAGATAAACGGCATCGACGAGGAGCTGGTGAAGCTCTTCCGTCGCAGGCTTGAGATCGTCGAGGACGTGGCGAAGTCGAAGCGCGAGCGGCGCGCGCCCGTGCTCGATCCCGCGCGCGAGCGCGAGATCCTCTACCGCGTGGCGGGCGAGGTCGGCCCCGAGTACGAGAACGGCGCGCGGCTGCTCTTCTCCACGCTATTCGGCATCTCCCGAGCGCGGCAGCGCGCGGCCCTTGGCGGCCCGTCCAAGCTGGTGGACTCCATCCGCACCGCCGCCGACGCGGGCGGCACGTTCCCCACTCGCACGCTCGTGGCGTGTCCTGGCACCGAGGGCGCGTACGCGCAGCAGGCGACGTCGCTCGTCTTCCCGCTGCCCACCATCCTATACTTCGACGGATTCGAGAACGTGTTCTCCGCCGTCGAGAAGGATCTCTGCCCGTACGGCATCCTGCCGATCGAGAACTCTGCCGCCGGATCCGTCGCGCCCGTCTACGACGCGATGGTGCGCCATCACTTCCACATCGTCAAGGCCCTGCGCCTGCGCATCAACCACGTGCTCCTCGCCGTGCCCGGCGTGAAGATCGAGGACATCAAGGAGATATCCAGCCACCCGCACGCCCTCGCGCAGTGCGGCGAGTTCCTGCGCGCGCATCCGGGATGGCAGCAGATTCCGCAGACGAACACGGCCGTGGCCGCGAAGTCGCTCGGGAAGATGCGCCAGAAGAACCGCGCGGTGATCGCGTCGCGCGCCTGCGCCGAGCTTTACGGACTCGACGTCCTGCAGGAGAACATCTCCAACACGGCCGTCAACTACACGCGCTTCATCTGCATCTCGAAGAACCTGGAGATCTATCCCGACGCGAACAAGTTCAGCATCATGATGAGCCTGCCGCACCGTCCGGGCTCGCTCAACACCATCATCTCCAAGTTCGCCGCCATCAACGTGAACCTCACTAAGCTCGAGTCGCGCCCCGTGCCGGGCATGGACTTCGAGTTCCGCTTCACGTTCGACTTCGAGGCGTCGCCGCGCGATCCGAACGTCCTGGCGCTCCTCGCCGAGCTGGCGGCCGATCCCGAGATCGAGCACTTCACCTTCCTCGGCGCGTACGCCGAGACGTAAGTCAGGGCTTGGCGAAGAGGGTGAGGACGGAAGCGTCCGCACGGACGGAGTTGCGCGCCACCTTCGGCTCGCGCACCGCGGCCTGAAGTCCCTTCACGTTTCCGTGCGGCGCGAACTGGCTGCAGCCGCTCGCCACGTCCACGCGCAGGACGTCTCCCTTCTCCAGCCTGAACGCATGGTCCGCGAAGCGGAAGGAGACGACCTTCTCCGAGCCGGGCGCGTAGTCGGCACCGTCCGCGCAGAGCGACGTGATGTCGTCGCGCAGCAGATACCATCTCCCGTCGCTCTTCTTCACGCTCACGCGCGCGTAGAAGCACGTGTCTTCGCAGTCACTCGTCACGTTGAGGCGCGCGCGCATGCGCCCGCGCACGTCGAGCCGTTCCGCGACCGGAGGCAGGATGTACGAGACTACGTCGTCGCGGAAGTCGGGCGGCGGCTGGAGACGCATGCCGCCGAAGCAGATGCCGCCCGAGCCTGGGAAGTTGGGAAGGGGGCGCTTGGGGTCGTACGTCCAGGAGCGCGAGCCTTTGCCGAGCGGGAGGTCGATGCGGCGGCTGCCGTCGTCGATGGCGGCCTCCTCGATCCAGCGGTTCTCCCAGAGAGCGTAGTAGCGCACGTGTCCCGGAGTTGCGTTCGTGCAGGGACGTCCCGTGCGGCAGTAGTCGAACCAGTCGGTCGGCGAGACGCCTTCGTCGGATAGCGCGCCGCCGGGGAACTCGCCAAGCGTGCCCTTCATTTCCTCGGCCGGCTTGCTGCTGTGGGCGTAGGCGTCGATGAGCAAGGCGCAGTTCGCGCGACGCGCGGCAGGGGTTTCGCGCCACATGTCGTTGATGCCCTCGGTGTAGATGTCGTAGAAGGCGGTTCGCAGGAGGATGGGCATTGTGGAGTCCAGGAACCCGCGGCGGTAGTCAGCGCCGCTGCCTGCCGCGCGCGCGCGCCAGAAGGGATCGTCGCGGTTCGGGTGGGCGAGCTTGTTGTCGAGCGCAGGCACGGCCTCGCCCCAGTAGCGCTTCGAGAAGTCGAGCAGCGGGAAGTCGGAGAACGAGACGGACTTGTCGCGCTGGAGGGAATGGTTCTTCTTCTTGTACCCCCTCGCGAACCAGCCGCCATGAAGGCCCGCCTTGAAGAATCCGTTGCGGTAGGCGATGTTGTAGCGGTCGACCTCCTGGATGGAGAGACACGCGCCCTTGATGTCCGGCGGGTTCGTGTCGAGGTACGACCAGTGGACGCTGGAGAGGTAGCTGCCGCCCTCGAGGAATATCTCGCCGCTGTACCACGGGAGCTTGCGCACCCACTCGAGGAGCGCAAGGCCGTCTGCGCGTTCGCTCTCGTACGGTATCCAGTCGCCCTCGCTCATGCCGCAGCCGCGGCAGTGCTGCATGAGGTAGGCGTATCCGCGCGCCAGGTTGCCGGACTGTTTGCGGGCGAAGGCCGCTAGGTCGGCCGGCTTTTCCGGCACGTACGGGCTACGCATGATCACGATGGGACATTTCGTGCCAGGCGCGGGGCGTATGCCGTACGTGTATAGCTTCACGCCATCCGGCATCGGCACCATCTTCTCGAAGGTGTCCGGCGGCGGTTCTGCGGCAATGGCCGCGATAGATGCGAAGACAAGGCAAGCGAGTGCGTTTTTCATGCCCCTATTTTACCACATTGCGGCGATGTGGGCTTTTGGGAGCAAGCTCACAGGCGGCATGCCGAATCGGCTGGTTTTGATAACCTCTCAAATCTTCTCAAAGAAATATCATATTTTCTCGCTTGCGGGGCTTGCGCGGCGAGGGGGTGCGGGAGTAAAATACCCGTATCCGATTTCTCAACAAAGGAAACACGAATGAAAATCAAGCCTGACAGCTACATGTTCGAAATGATTCGGACAGAGCTCACGGACGCCGTGGGCGACGCGAACGTCGACGTGAAGTTCGCCGACAAGTTCGGCCACTCCATCGACTACTACTGGATTCCCGAGATGTGGCACGACCGCGGCAAGGAGTGCCCGAAGGCCGACTTCATCGTCCACCCCGGCTCGACCGAGGAGGTCGCCAAGGTGATGAAGATCGCGAACCAGTACAAGATCCCC
>JAEEGH010018662.1_pt1 | contig 14633 bp, 8 predicted proteins | sample 9134181 | NCBI WGS metagenome assembly JAEEGH01 (sample SAMN16246544, study PRJNA631951) | gut metagenome | biome: gut microbiome; feature: rumen; material: DP-attached | host: Bos | place: Iran: Karaj | collected 2018-10 | reverse complement strand
CGGCAACGAAGAGATGCAGGAACATCCTGATTTGCCAGGCTCTTGTTCATTTGTACAGGGCGCGACACCTACAAGCTGGATTCTCAGCGAGGCTCAGTACGGCACAACCGACCTGCTCGAGGCTCTCAACGCAGGCTCGCTTGGCCAATGCACTTGGCTTGAAGATGTTACAGGCATCAACGACGGCTACCCGGTTTTCGATATGGCCGGACAACCTGATTATCAGCTCGTTGGCGACGAATGGTATTATGAAATCACAAACGCTTTAGGCGAAATCTACTATCAGCATCTTGAATATGTCTGCGACACCACTATTGATGACAAAAAGGTTAAAGTCATAGTAAAAACCAACAGTCTTTACGATTTGCGTATCGACGAACAACCTGTGCTGGAATACATTTATGAGGAAAATAACCGTGTTTACTGGTGGGACAAGACATCGCAGGAGTTTACCGTGTTGTATGATTTCGGTGCCAACCCGGGCGATGAATGGGTGGTTTCGGCAGGTGGCAACAACATCACAATGCATGTCGACGATGTGTGGTATTATGTCAAAGATGCCCGCTGGTTCAAAGCATTGACAGTCAGCGACGAAAACGACGTCTTCAGCGGCACAATCTTATGCGGAATCGGTCATCTCACCAGCTTCTTCCCTGAGAAATTATTGGATGGCAAAGCCGATTCCGAGGTCGACGGCCTGCGCTGCTACTGGAAAGACGATGTCCTTATTCTGAAAGAAGGCGATGTGGACTGTGACTATATCTATAACGACAACCATTTAGGTGTTGATGAAAACGAAACCCCGGCATTCACGGTTTACCCGAATCCTGCGAAGGATGCCGTCACAATCGATTGTGATCCAGTAGAGATGCGATTCATCACATCTCAAATAGAATTAATGGATATTCATGGCCAATTGATGAAAATCCGTGTCCAAGACAATCAAATCTACGTTTCGAATCTGCCCAATGGCATTTATTTCATAAAAATCGGAAATGGTATCGTCAAATTGATAATCAATAGATAACCATCCACTCGTCATTCCGAGCTTGTCGAGGAATCACCGCCATCTGAATGATTTCGCAACATTCAAATGCCGGTGATTTCTCCATTTCGCTTCGCTACAGTCGAAATGACGGGTGGCAAAAAAATAAAATCATTCTGTATTAAAATTTTTTCGTATTTTTGCAATTTCATATAACTGGCAAAAATATGCATAAAGTAATCCGATACATCAGATCCCTAGTAAATATCTGGGAATACATCGACTACGAGACAGCTGATAACTCAATCCGTAAAAACATAGCGTTCAAAGGCCCTAACGGGATAATTTTGGCATGTGCCATCATCATCGCCTCGGTCGGCTTGAACGTCAACTCAATCCCGGTGATCATCGGCGCCATGTTGATATCGCCGGTCATGGGTCCTATCCTGGGACTCGGCCTCGGCCTCGGCACCGAAGACCGCCATCTACTGCGCGACTCACTGAAAAACTTCGCCATCATGGTGATTATCAGTATCTTGGCATCGTCGCTATTCTTCCTGCTGAGCCCTCTCACATTGGAAAACCAGTCGGAGCTCCTCGCACGTACCAACCCTACAATCTACGACGTGCTGATAGCATTGTTCGGCGGCTTCGCAGGTATCCTCGAGACATCGCGCAAGGAGAAAGGCACCGTGATTTCAGGCGTCGCCATCGCCACAGCACTCATGCCGCCACTCTGCACCGTGGGCTACGGCATCTCACAGCTGAACCTGACGTATATCGGCGGAGCGTTATACCTGTTTTTGATCAATACCATCTTCATCGCTCTCGCCACATTCCTCGCGGTGAAACTGTTCCAGTTCCCGGCCGTTCAGGTATCCGACGAGAACCATCAGCGTATCTCGAAGACATGGTATATCGTGATTTTGGTTGTGATTCTGGTTCCAAGTATCATAACCGCTATCAATGTGGTTAAGGAAAACAACTTCAAAATCCACGCCACACAGATCGTACAAAATAATAAGAGACTTGGAGGAAGTTTTATATATGACCATAAGGCTACATATAACCGTCGCGAGCAGACCATTGATATCTTTGTGGCAGGTGAAGCATTACCTGATGAGATGAAAGAGCGTATTTACCGTGATGCTGAGCAGTTTGGCATCACACGCGGACAGATTATTATTCATGAAGATGCCACGATAGTACGCGAAGACCTCTCCGAAGCCGAGATCCTGAAAGGAATCTACGAGCATACCGACCGTCAGATCAAAGAGCTTAACGACAGCATCACCCGACTTAACATACAGCTTGACGTATACAAAAACAAGGAGATCCCGGCATATGCTATCGCCAAGGAACTCTTTGCGCAACATCCTGAAATCAGTAACATCAGCCTCACACGAGGCTCTGCCGTCGATGCCGACTCACTGTCCGTCTCAGAGCGTATCATGGTGTTTGTCAGCAGCGATGAAACGATAAATGAAGAGCTTCGCGACCGTATCGAACGCTGGCTGAAAGTCCGCCTCGATAACGATAATGTTACTGTAGTATATTAATCTGAAAATCAATACATTATTTATATTTAATCAACAGTTATGAGAAAACTAACTCTGCTGTCTCTCATGGCAGCCCTCATGATGCTCGTTCCTTTCGGAGCTGGAGCACAACAAGGTGTGCAAGCTTACGTATCCGCATCGGGTTACGTCATCTTCAACGCACCATTTTACAACACAGGCACCGACGGCTATGCCTTCGATTTTGAAAACGACTTTGTGGAAGGCCGTCTTTTGAACTGGAACACTATCGATGCCGACGGCGACAGCTACAACTGGATGCTTTCTCCGATAGGAGAGGGCTATGGCCGTAACGGCTCCGACGGCGTAGTGATGTCATATTCATACAGCAACTACGCTGGAGCTTTGAATCCTGACAACTACCTCGTCTCGCCACAGCTGGCTATCACAGCAAACAACCACTATGTGACATTCTACGGCAGCGCCTTGGATGAGCAGTATCCTGCCGACCATTTCGGACTCGCAGTGTCGGCAACAGGCACACCTGGCTCGTTCACCATGCTTCAGGAATGGATGATGACGGCGAAACAGGGTGGCTGGCATGAATATTCGGTTGACTTGGCAAGTTATGTCGGACAAGAAATCTATATCGCAATCCGCCATTTCAACAGCCAAGACAATTTCTGCCTCTGCATCGACGATGTCTTCGTCGGTTCACAGAATAAAGACCCGCTTGTCAATTGCAGCATCTCCCTTGACGGAAATGTGGTCGCTAATAACGTGACAGGTATAAGTTATCTCCTTAATACCGATGGCTTTGCCAACAACTCCGCACACACGACGACTGTCACCGCGACATATCAGTCGGGCAATACATTGTCAAATATTAAAGATTGGACATTCCGCTCGGGTGACAACTTCCAAGGTTCTCCGACAGGCTTACAAGCCGAAAGTAATGGCAATGCCGTCAACCTCAGCTGGACCTTGCCGATGATGAACTCGTCGTTTGTGGTCGATGAGTTACTTTACGACTTCTCCGACACAACCATGTCTGACCTCACCGTTATCGACGCCAACGGCGACGGCCTTAATTTCTATCCGTGCACATACGGCGGCTACGGCAGTGGCCCATGCCTCCGTTCCAATTCATGGCAGGGACAGGCTTTGAATACTGATAATTTCGCGGTATTGCCACATCTTACCGCATCGTCTGAGACAGTGCTCACCTTTGTGGCAAGAGACGCTGACCAGCCAGGCATCGCTCCCGACCCGGAACATTTCGGAGTGGCGGTGTCGACGACAGGCAACACCAATCCTGCCGATTTCATTATGATTCAGGAATGGAACAGCCAGCACGCTTATACCGATTATACTGTCGACCTGTCAGCATACGCAGGACAGCAGATATACGTGGCATTCCGCCATTTCAACACCACTGGCGAGACTTATTATCTCAACATCGACAACATCAAAATCACCAATATCGAAGCTGAAATCACACGTCCTGCCAAAGGTGTTGTGCTGTATGCCAATGATGAGCTTATAGCAACATTAAATCATGGCGAGGAGAGCTTTACGCATAACGTAAACCGTTATAACTCAGAGTATTGTATCCGTGTCATCCAGGAAGGAAGCAAGGGTGACGGCACTTATTATGCTCTCGCGGCTCCGCAATGTGCGACAGCACAGCTCAACTGTGTGGCTCCGACCAACCTCAGCGGCAGCTTTGACGGCAATAAGGTTCAACTTACTTGGGAGCGTGACATCTTCATCGATTTCCAAGACGACCCTCAGGGCTGGACATTCCTCGATGCCGACAGCGACGGTTATACCTTCGCTATCTATGCTGCAGGTGGCATGGAACCTAATGGAAGCGTCAACACTACCGGCACTAACGCTTCTTTGGCATCGTTCTCTTATATCAACGATTATGGCGCTTTAACCCCCGACAACTACGCCTTCATGCCACTGACACAGATCCTCCAAAATGCCAGTATCGATTTTTATGCAGCCGGTTTCGACCCGAGTTATCCGGCCGAGACATTCAGTTTCGTGGTGGCATCGGAAGACGGTATGAGTATAGCTACACTCGGCACATGGACGACATCGAATCCGTATCAAAAATACACCGTCGATTTGTCGGTCTACGAAGGACAGAATCTGTTCCTTGGATTCCGTCACCATTCGGCAGTGGCGGCTTACGCTCTGGTAATCGATAATATCACCGTTAGAAATGCATTCTGGGTTGGCACTTCGAGTGTCACTGAAGGATACAATATCTATCGCTCAAACGACGGAGTGAATTACGAGGTGATAGGATGGGCCGGCAATGACGTTACAAGCTATACCGACAACGACATACAGTCGGTGCACCAATATTATAAGGTGACAGCTGTAAACACCATATCAGGCGGCAATCACTGCGAGTCTAACCCGGCAATGTCGGTCGACGGTATTCACGACTACATCCACGTTTCCACCGACGGCATCGACGAAATCGACAGCAACGTCAGCGTGTACCCGAACCCTACCAATGGCATCGTCAACGTCAATGCCGAAGGTTTGAAAAACATCGTTGTGATGAATGCTCTCGGTCAAGTCGTTAGTGAAACTGTCGAAAATCAAATCGACCTGTCGCAATTCGGCACCGGATTATTCATGTTGAGAATCGCAACAGAACAAGGTAGCAGCGTCCAGCGAATTATGGTGAAATAAAACACGGTTTCTTGCTTCGCCTTGTTATTCCGAGCGAAGCGAGGAATCACATAATTTTTTGAAAAATTTTTGTTTTTATTAAAATAATCCCTAATTTTGTAGTTCGTTTTGAACGCATTTTTAGGGATTAAATTTTAAATTTTAAAGATATGTATCTGATAGTCAACAAGAAAGAATTAGCACAGGACACCATCATGATGGAAATAGAGGCGCCTCGTCTGTCGAGAGCAGCCCTTCCAGGACAGTTCCTTATCATCAAAATGACAGAAAAAGCTGAGCGTATCCCGCTCACAATCAGCGACAACGACCCGTGGAACGGCACCGTGACGATTGTTTTCAAGGCTATCGGAAAATCCACACAGGAGATGGCCAAATACAACGTCGGCGACACCTTCCTCGATGTTGTAGGTCCGCTCGGCCGTCCGTCAGAGTTCATCCACATGTCGTATGAAGAGCGTAAGACAAAACGTTACGTCTTCATCGGCGGCGGCGTGGGCATTGCTCCAATCTTCCCACAGGTGAAATGGCTGTATCATAACGGTGTCAAGGCGGATGTCATCATCGGCGCACGTACCCACAGCCTCCTCGTGTACGAAGATGAGCTCTCCTCAATGTCGAATCTATACGTCACCACAGATGACGGCACATCCGAATATAAAGGCCTCGTCACTGACATGCTGCAACGTCTTGTAGATCAAGGCAATCACTACGACGAATGCATCGCTATCGGCCCGATGATCATGATGAAGTTTGTGTGCCAGCTTGCGCAGAAACTCAACATAAAATGCACCGTTTCAATGAACGCTTTGATGGTCGACGGCACCGGAATGTGCGGAGCCTGCCGTATTAGCGTGGGTGGTCAGACCAAGTTCACATGCGTCGACGGTCCTGAGTTCGATGGCGCAAAGGTCGACTTCGCGGAAGCTATGAAACGTCAGTCGATGTACAACAACGTGGTCGAGCACAAACAGCTAGAGGCAGAGGAGAAGGCTGAAGGTCATCAGTGCCATGTCGGCGGCATCCTCGACGAGCCGAGAGATAAGAAACATCGTGTCAAGATCACCGAGCAAGACCCGCTGGTGCGCGCGCATAACTTCAACGAGGTGTGTCTCGGATACACCGCCGACGAGGCCATAGTGGAGGCTCAGCGCTGTCTGCAATGCGGCCGTCCACAGTGTGTCACAGGCTGTCCAGTCAATATCAATATCCCAGGATTTATTAAAAAGGTGTCGGAAGGCGACTTCCTCGGTGCCGCCCAGATCATCGACGAAGACTCAGCACTGCCGGCAGTGTGCGGCCGTGTGTGTCCACAGGAGACACAGTGCGAGGGCAAGTGCGTGATGGGAGTGAAGTTCGAGCCTATCGCCATCGGCAAACTCGAGCGTTTCGTGGGCGACTGGTCACGTGAGAACAACATCAACCTCACCAAGCCTATCAAGAAAAACGGCAAACGTGTGGCTGTCGTCGGCTCAGGTCCTTCAGGCCTCACATGCGCCAAGGAGCTGCTCGTAAGAGGCTACGACGTCACAGTGTTCGAGGCTCTGCATGAGTTCGGCGGCGTGTTGGCATACGGTATCCCTTCGTTCCGTCTGCCCAAAGAGACCGTCGTCCGTCATGAGGTCGAAAACGTGATGCGTCTCGGCGGTCATTTCTTCAAAGACGTGGTCATCGGTCGTACCGTGTCCATCGAGACCTTGATGAAAGACGAGCACTTCGACGCGGTGTTCATCGGCTCTGGCGCAGGTCTGCCTAAGTTCATGAACATCCCGGGCGAGAACCTCTGCGGCGTCGTCTCGGCTAACGAGTTCCTGACAAGAAACAACTTGCTTTTCGCATATAAAGAAGGCTTTGAGACACCAAACTTCGTGGGTAAGAAGGTGGCTGTCGTCGGTGGCGGTAACGTCGCCATGGACGCCGCCCGTACCGCCTTGCGTCTCGGTGCCGACGTGCATATCGTGTACCGCCGTTCGGAGGCTGAGCTCCCGGCACGTGCCGAAGAGGTGCATCACGCCAAGGAAGAAGGCATACAGTTCGACCTGCTCTGCAACCCTGTCGAGATACTTGGCAACGAAGAGGGCTGGGTCAACGGCATGAAGTGCGTGAGGATGGGCCTCGGCGAGCCTGACGCATCAGGTAGAAGACGTCCTGTCGAGATCGAAGGCTCGGAGTTCGTGCTCGATGTCGACATGGTCATCATGGCACTCGGCACATCACCTAACCCGTTGATTTTCAGAACAACACCAGGCTTGAATGCCGACAAACACGGCTGCATCTTGGCAAAAGAGAACGGACGTACCACACGTAACGGCGTCTTCGCCGGTGGTGATGCCGTCAGTGGCGCAGCGACCGTCATCCTCGCCATGGGTGCCGGCAAGAAAGCAGCCAAGGCAATTGATGAATACTTACGCGACGAAATGATGTAATCGAGATTCCTCGCTTCACTTCGTTCCGCTCGGAATGACAAGGACAGAGGATTATGATATGGCGCGGCATTACGGAACATTCAAATTTGGATGAATCGGCAAGCCGCGCCTTGTTTATTAATAATAATGTTGTCATTCCGAGCGAAGCGAGGAATCTCAAAAAAATTATTGAAAATTTTAAAACTTTAAAAACTTTTTACTAATTTTGCATCGATTTTAGGTGTCCTTAAGTGGACTTAATAGGGAATCGGGTGAGAACCCCGGACAGTTCCCGCTGCTGTAAACTCTCGCAGCGACCGCAGATGTCACTGTTTATCCCACATAGACGGGAAGACGCGGACGTAAGGAGTGAGTCAGAAGACCTGCCTGAAATCGAAGACATAAAGGGCTTTCGGGATAAAAGTCAGTCGTGAAATTCTGATTGTTATGAGGAAATTGGTCGTAATGCTGTTTCTTTTGGCTTCATGTGCCGTCTGGGCGCAGGATACCATCATGCTGCCTTCCGTCGAGGTCGAGGCGGATGCGATACGGCGCAACCAGGCCGAGGCGGCGATGGAACGTAAGATGGACACCGCCATCCTCAAACGCCTCAACACCATCACGATGTCGCAGCTGCTCATCCAGCACAGCCCCGTCTTCATCAAGACATACGGCCCGGGCGGAGTGGCGACGGCATCGTTTCGAGGCACCACAGCGAGCCATACCTTAGTGCTGTGGAACGGCTTCCAGATCAACGCGCCGTCACTCGGCCAGGTCGACTTCAGCACCATACCGGTGTATATGACCGAACAGGTGGCGCTGAAATGGGGCAGCGGCACGTCAGCCAACAGCGGCGGTCTCGGCGGTGTCATCAACATCGACAACAATCAGCATTTCGGCGAGAAACTCATTCTCGACCTGAAACAAACATACGGCAGTTTCAACACCTTCGGCTCTTACATCACTGCCGGTTATTCATGGGCAAGTCACCTCTTGCGGGTGAAGGCTTATCGGACCTCGAGCGACAACGACTTCGAGTACCTCAACATAGGCGTGATCCCGCATCAGGTGATGAAGCAAAAAAATGGCGAATACGTCGACTACGGACTCATGCCAGAATACCAGTGGCGAAGACGTAAGTCGTTGATAACCATAGTGTCGTGGAACCAATGGAGCGACCGTAACTGCCCTCAGATCATGCCTAACGTCAACAACGACAACACCAGGGAATATACCGATAACGGCTACTCACGTAACTTCGTGTCATATAAAACATATTGGCAGACAGGTAAAATAGAGACGAAAGCAGCCTATTTCTACGAAAAACAGCATTATTTCCTCGAGTCATACACCGACATCGGCACACCTGTCACACAGATAAACTCGAAAAACGACGCCAACGTGGTACATGGAATCGCCGATTTGTACCAGGATATCTATCGCTCGTGGAAGCTTAACGCAAAAATACAATACGACTACGAAGAGGTCGTGTCGAACAACTATACAGGTGTAAAAGACCGCGACATCCTGTCGTTTTATGCCGCTGTCACTGGTAAACTGCTGAAGCCGTTAGATTTGCGTCTAACCATGCGAAACGACTGGGTCGACTGGGAGTCGAAAGGTTTCTTCCCGACAGCCACCTTGTCGTATAACTCTTTGTTTGTCAGAGGCTTGACTCTCAACGTCGGATACAGCCACAACTACCGTAATCCGAGCTTGAACGACCTCTATTGGTATCCTGGCGGCAACGAAAATCTCAGACCTGAAGACGGCCGTACCATTGACGGAAACATCAGTTTTAACAGGTATTTCGGAAGTTTGTCGGTGGAGAGCACCATCGGCACATATTACTCAAAAGTCAAAGACTGGATACAATGGGTGCCGACGACCTATCGTTACTGGATTCCTGAAAACGTCAACACGGTCATAGCATACGGCGCTGAGGTGCATCTGAAATTGAATTATCATATCAATAATTGGAATTTCTCCCTTACCGGAAATTATGTCTACAGCCACACCACCGACGAGAGCGGCCAACAGCTGATTTACATACCTTTGCATCACGCCAACGCCTTCGCGGAAATAAAGTGGAAGACGTGGAACATGACATACACTGTGGAATATACAGGCGAACGTAAGACCTCCATGAATCCCAATGATTTCTATGGCTTCAGCCTTGATCAATACACTCTGCAACATGCGTCGTTAGGCAAACAAATCAAAAAGTTTTATGCCGAATGCAGGGTGAATAATATTTTCGATGTCCAATATATGGCAGTGCTCTGGCGACCGATGCCGGGCCGTAGTTATGAAGTGAGTTTAAGTTATAAATTTTAATAATAATGAAAAGAATTATTTTATTTTTAAGCTTAATTATTGCAATAATATTTGCTTCTTGCAAGAAGAAAGAAACGCCACAACCGGCACCGCTACCGGCAACAAAAGGTCTGTTTATATTAAACGAAGGCACCTTTACGTACGCCAATTCATCGCTTTCATATTATGATTTTTCAACTAATACGGTCGAAAACAACCTGTTTTTCAGAGTTAACAATGCTCCTATAGGTGATGTCGGCCAGTCACTTACGTTGATTGACAATGATTTGTATATAGTTGTTAACAACAGCAAATATATTTATAAGGTGGATGCTAAAACTATTCAATATAAGGCAAAAATCGAAGGTTTCACCTCTCCGAGATATATGCTTCAGGTCAGTGCCGACAAGGCTTACGTCACAGACCTCGTGAGCACAGGCTTTTGGGTGTTGAATCTCAACACTTTGGAGAAGACTTTCGTCGAGACAGGCAACACCACCGAGGCTATCGTGAAGGTCGGCAACGAGGTCTTCATGAGCAACTGGTCGAACTATTACACCACAACTGAGACATCAAATCATAGCATTCAAGTGATTGATTGTGTGAATGATACGCTTGTTGAGACCATTGATGTGGCGCAGGAGCCCAACTCTATGGTCATCGACAAATACAACCACATTTGGGTGTCGTGCAGTGGCGGCTACATGCCTCCGCAAGACCCGGCTATCATCTGTATCGACGCTGCCACACATCAGATTATCAAGCGTTTCGACCTCGCTTCTGGTGCCGACTACCCGAGTTATTTGACCATTGACGGGGCAGGGGAGAACATCCATTTCATGAATGGCGGCTACGGCACGTTGAATATCTATAAGATGTCGGTCGATGCCACTGAAATCCCTGATACTCCGTTCGTTACGTCTGACGGCAAAGTGTTTTACAACCTGAAAATCGATCCGACAAGCGGCGACCTTTATGTCACTGATGCCAAGAACTACGTCGTCAACGGCGATTTGGTTCGTTATTCTGCCGACGGCACCCTTATCGGCACCTATGAGCTGGGACTCATTCCGAGCTATATGCTTTTCAATTAATATAATCCTAATTTGCTCGAGAACCATCCTCAAAAGGGGTGGTTCTCTTTTTTGTGTCTGTCATTGCGACCGAAGTGTAGGAATCTCATCCAAATAATTCAGAGATGTAAAAAATCGCATTTTCTTTATATGATTTCAAAGATTTTTTTGTATTTTTGTAGCTTGTATTAAAAACTCTTGTCATGAGTAAAAAAGGCTTATCCTCAATCACAAAGAAATTAATTATGGCAGTATCCGGAGCCGGTCTGGTGTTCTTCCTGCTCTTCCACGGTGCCATGAATGTCGTCTCTATATTCTCGGAAGACGCCTACCGCTGGATCTGTGAGTTCCTCGGCGCAAACTGGTATGCGATAGTGGGCTCTATCGGTCTTGGCATCCTGATGGTGGTGCATATCGTTTATGCCTTCATCATCTCTTTTCAGAACTACAAGGCTCGAGGCAAACAACGCTACGCCGTCAACGAACGCCCCGAAGGCGTGTCATGGGCCTCGAAAAACATGCTCGCATTAGGCGCTTTCATCCTGTTTGGACTCGCTTTACATCTATACGACTTCTGGGCTAAGATGCAACTCGCCGAGATAAAAGGTAACGAACCTGTCGACGGCATCGACCAGATAAAATTCATTTTTTCGAGTAACTACCTCAGCATCATGTACTTGCTATGGCTCGTCGCGATATGGTTTCACCTCTCGCACGGCATCGCCAGCGTGATGCAGTCGATAGGATGGAACAACTTACAATGGAAACGCCGCTTCGAATGGCTGGGCAACATCTTCGCCACCGTCATCGTGGCAATGTTCGTGTCTGTGGTCATTTATTATTGGCTCATTGTGTAAATAAATCTTTATAAACTTTAAGAACTTTAAAAACTTTAAGAACTTTATAAACTTTATGAACTCAAAAATCCCTGCAGGTCCTTTATCAGAGAAATGGACGAAATATAAAGCTGAGCAGAAGCTCGTGAACCCTGCCAACAAACGCAAACTCGACATCATCGTGGTAGGAACGGGCCTTGCTGGCGCATCGGCTGCTGCCTCTTTCGGTGAGCTTGGTTTTAATGTCAAGGTGTTCTGCATCCAGGACAGCCCTCGTCGCGCTCACAGCATAGCGGCACAAGGAGGCATCAACGCGGCGAAAAACTACGCCAACGACGGCGACAGCATACAGCGTCTGTTTGCCGACACCATCAAAGGCGGCGACTATCGCGCACGTGAGGCTAACGTCTATAGACTCGCCGAGGTGAGCAACAGCATTATAGATCAATGTGTTGCGCAAGGCGTGCCGTTTGCCCGCGACTACAGCGGACTGCTTGCCAACCGTTCGTTCGGCGGCGCACAGGTGTCGCGTACTTTCTATGCTAAAGGCCAGACGGGTCAGCAGCTTTTGCTTGGAGCCTACGGTGCATTGAGCAAAGAGATAGAACGTGGTACCGTCAAGATGTACGCCCGTCGTGAGATGATGGACGTGGTCATCGTCGACGGCCGCGCAAGAGGTATTATTGTTAGAAATCTTGTGACAGGCGAGCTGGAGCGTTACTCAGCTCATGCTGTCGTCATCGCCACAGGGGGCTACGGACGTGTGTTCTTCCTCTCCACCAACGCGATGTCGTCAAACGGCTCGGCTGCTTGGCAGTGTTATAAAAAAGGTGCCTTCATGGCAAACCCTTGCTTTACGCAAATACACCCGACATGTATCCCTGTGCATGGCGACTACCAGTCGAAACTGACACTGATGAGCGAGTCGCTGCGTAACGACGGACGTATCTGGGTGCCGAAAGACGCCGAGAAAGCTCGTCTTCTCCGCGAAGGCAAAATCAAAGCCACCGACATCCCTGAAGAGGAGCGTGACTACTACCTTGAACGCCGTTATCCTGCATTCGGAAACCTCGTCCCTCGTGACGTGGCATCACGTGCGGCAAAAGAACGTTGTGACGCTGGATATGGTGTCAACAACACCGGCCGCGCTGTGTATCTCGACTTCAGCAATGCTATCCAACGTCTTGGAAAACAAGCAGTTGAAGAGAAGTATGGCAACCTCTTCGAGATGTACGAACGTATCGTCGACGAGAATCCATACGTCACCCCGATGATGATTTATCCGGCTGTTCACTATACCATGGGTGGCCTCTGGGTCGATTATGAATTACAGACAACAGTCAAAGGCCTGTTCGCAGCAGGCGAGGCCAACTTCTCCGACCATGGCGCCAACCGTCTGGGTGCTTCGGCACTCATGCAGGGCCTCTCTGACGGCTATTTCGTGCTTCCGTACACCATGCAGAACTATCTCGCCGACCAAATCAACGAAAAACCGTTAGCGACAAACCTTCCACAATTTGAGGAAGCGGAACTCGCTGTGCGTCAGAAGATTACACGGATTTTGTCCATAAATGGCGATGTCACAACTGACAATATCCATCGTCGTCTGGGACATATTATGTGGGAGAAAGTCGGCATGTCACGCACCGAACAAGGTCTCAAGGAAGCCATCGAAGAAATTAAGGCTTTGCGCAATGAGTTTTGGACAAGAGTGAAGGTGCCGAATGTGGATGGCATGAACACCGAACTCGAGAAAGCGCTTCGTGTAGCTGATTTCCTCGAGATGGGCGAGCTCATCGCGCGCGACGCCCTAATGCGTAACGAGTCATGCGGCGGACATTTCCGTGCCGAGTATCAGACTCAGGACGGCGAGGCTCTCCGTGATGACGAACACTACGCCTTCGTCGCTGCCTACGAATACCAAGGCGTTGATAATGAGCCACTTCTCCACAAAGAAGAGCTGAAATTCGACAACGTCGAATTGAAACAACGTAACTATAAATAACCATAATTACCCTAAAGACCCTAGAGACCCTATGAATATAAAACTTAAAATTTGGCGTCAAGCCAACGCTCAAGCTAAAGGCCAATTCGTTGAGTATCAACTCAATGACGTTCCGGCTGAAGCCTCATTCCTAGAGATGTTGGACATCTTGAACGAGCAGCTCGTCTTACGTGGCGACGACCCTGTCACCTTCGACCACGACTGTCGCGAGGGCATCTGCGGCGCCTGCGGATTGTATATCAACGGACACCCTCATGGGAGGTTCAAAAACACCACCACATGCCAGCTGCATATGCGTAAGTTCAAGGACGGCGACACCATCACCGTGGAGCCTTGGCGCTCGGAGGCGTTCCCAATCATCAAAGACCTGATGGTCGACCGTTCGGCTCTCGACAAGCTCATCCAGGCTGGCGGCTACATCTCGGTGCATACTGGCGGCGTGCCCGATGCCAACGCCATACCTATTAACAAACATAAGGCCGACCTCGCCATGGACGCTGCGTCATGCATAGGATGCGGTGCCTGCGTGGCGGCATGCAAAAACGGCAGCGCTATGCTCTTCGTGGGTGCCAAAGTGTCGCAGTTTGCGCTTCTCCCTCAAGGTGAGATAGAGTCTGAAGACCGCGTCCAAAAGATGGTGGCACGCATGGACGAACTTGGATTTGGCTCATGCTCAAACACTTACGCATGCCAGGCCGAATGCCCGAAAAACATCTCAGTGTCGAACATCGCCCGAATGAATAGAAATTTCTTTGTGGCGAAAATGAAAAAATAGTATCTTTGC
>JAEEGH010018661.1_pt1 | contig 14634 bp, 9 predicted proteins | sample 9134181 | NCBI WGS metagenome assembly JAEEGH01 (sample SAMN16246544, study PRJNA631951) | gut metagenome | biome: gut microbiome; feature: rumen; material: DP-attached | host: Bos | place: Iran: Karaj | collected 2018-10 | reverse complement strand
CCTGCTGACTGCTGGAGTACAGCATCTGCAGTTTTAACGGCTGTCTTAACCTGCTGCTGACCTTTATCAGCTGCATCAGTAAGAGAGTTTACTACAACATTGTTCTTTTCAAGAATCTGTGAAACGCTGGCAATATTTGCAACCATCTCTTCTACAGCGGCAGAAGACTGTGTAACGCCTGCAGCCTGAGATTCAATAGAATTGTTAAGGGCACGAATATTACCCATAATCTGTTCGATAGAAGAGTTAGATTCTTCTACACCGGCAGACTGGTTTTCAATTTCCTGCTTCATGCTTGAAAGTGACTCAACAATATTTGCAACGTTTTCCTTTGTAAGGTCCATGTTGTGAACAAGGTCATCAGACTGATTTGAAGTCTTTCTTGTTGAAATATCAATTTCGCGAAGCATATCTCTAGCCTGGTCTTTAAATGCATTGATTCCCTGAAGAATGATACCAAGTTCACTACGATGTGTTGGTCTACCATCTGCAACAGTATAATCTTTCTGAGAGAGTGCTGAGGTAATGGCTGCAATCTGCTTAAGACAATGAATAATATCTGCAACAAGAAGTAATGTAGCTACAGTAAAGTAAGCAACGCTATAAATCAGAATTGGAGTGATTCGTTTGTAAACAACTGAAGGACCTGCTGCAAGGTTTGCAGGGGTAAGAACAGAAATAATCAGGAATACACAACCAAGAAGTGCAAATGTAAGTGTAAGTACGTTTCTCTGAATGATATTAAGAGGAAGCTCTTTGTTATTAAAAGGAATAACATAGAGTTTTGGTTCAATAATACGAATATGAAGAATATAGAACAAAAGACTTACATCAAAAAGGGATCCGAGCATCAAAAGACTAAGGAAGATTCCTGGATCTCCACCATTAAATGCAGAAAGATGTATGCCATGATTTCGTACATAGATACCCATAACCTGTCCAATAAGAATCATGGAACCAACTGGTATTACAATATTAAAAAGGTCTACAAGTTTAAGCTGTTTATTGAACTTTTTAATTCCTTCTGGAGTAAGCTGTGCTTTCATGATTATATAGCGCAACAGAAATGTCATACATGCACCTGCAATTACGACAAGTGCAACCATTAAGTTGATTATTGGAGCTCCGAAAACAAGTCCAAAGTCATCCATGCTGAACAAACCAGTAATTAAAGCAACTGGTGTCATTACCATAAATGGTGTAGCATATAGAAGGAAAATCATTAAATATCCGTACCACGGAACATAGATGCCATTAGCGTAAGTTTTTTTTGAGCTCATAAAATCTCCTGTTTTTTTGTTAAAATTTTTATTAACAATAATCCTTTATATTATACGGCATGATTCAAAATAAGTTAAGAATTATTTTGACCAGCCTTTTTCCTTGCAGATATAAATGGCTCATGATAAAATTATGTTATATCGAAAAGTTCAGACGTAAACTTGTGATTTAAGGATGGGGGGAGAGAATTTATTACGTCAGGTATTCTGGAGGATATTTGAGTGTTTTACTATAAAAAATCTCTTCTTTTAACCTTGTTTACAACACTATCAATATTCTGTATCTATTGTATTTCAGCTACTACAAATGGAAACTCCGGAATTCTGACGATGGGAAGTTTTACAATTCCGATTGTCTCTTTACAGGGTATTATTGCTGCCGTTAATGCTTTGTGCTGTATCATAATGGTATTTATAGATTTTAAGAAGGGCAGCAAAATTGCTTTTACAATAATGGGCATATCGATTGCTCTTGCCCTGATTCCTATTTTTACCGTTCATTCTCTGGCACCACTTCCTGGAATTGTATCTAATATTGTTTCTCTTGTTTCAATAATCATCATTTATTCCTTCTATAAAAGATCATCAATGAACAGCCTTACAGATTTTATTACAGGCTTACCAAACAGACGTTATTATGTGAAAGAAGTAAATGAAAGACTCAGCGTAAAACAAACTTTTTATCTCGCAAGTATTGAGATAGAAGATTTTAAGAATATAAATGATGTATATGGAATTCGTGCTGCAGATTTTATTTTAGTTGATACTGCCAAAAAACTGAAAGGTAAGCTTGGTGAGAACGAAATGCTTTTCAGAATTACCGGCGGTCTTTTTGCAATGCTGCTGAATGAAAAAACTGTACCGGAAGAAAAACTAAAAAATGTAATCCGTTCTGAAGTTATGATGCTTCCTCCAAAAGAAGGTGAAGATCTGCTTGTAAAAAACAGTTGTATTGTTTCTCTTGCAGCAGGTATTGTTCATATTGGTTCAAATGATAATTACAAGGATTCTGCTTCTGTTATGCGTGATGCAGAAATTGCGCTGATGGAGGCCCGCAAGTTACAGAATCAAAAAATGTGTCTTTTTTCTGATTCATTAAAGAAACAGGATTTTGAACAGAAAGAAGCAGAGTTTCTTATAAAAGATGCAATGCAGAATAATTATTTCTACCTTGTATATCAGCCGCAGTTTACTACAAATGAAAAGAAACTCCGTGGTTTTGAAACTCTTATTCGTTGTAAAAAGCCGGACGGTTCAATAATTAGTCCTGCAAAATTTATTCCTGCTGCGGAAAAAACAAATCTAATCACTTCTATTGATGATTATGTTTTGCGCCGTGCTATGACAGAGTTTAAGCCTGTTGTTGTAAATGAAAAAAAAGATTTTGTTCTTTCAATAAATGTTTCGGCAAAGAATATTGGAACAGAAAATTTTGCACAGAAACTTAAACATATTATTGATGAAATTCAGTTCCCTCCAGAAAATCTTGAAATTGAAATTACTGAATATTCTTTTGCAGAATCTATGGAGACTACGGTAGAAAATATCCTGTCGCTTAAGAGTCTTGGAGTTCAGATTGCCCTTGATGATTTTGGAACCGGTTATACTTCAATTGCTCAGCTTATGAAGCTGCCTGTAACTCTTTTGAAAATTGATAAGAGCCTTATTGATAATATTGAAACAGATCCTGTTATGTGTGACATGGTTGATTCTGTAATTTATATGGGCCATATCATGAATTGCGAAGTTATTTCAGAAGGTGTTGAAAATGAAAATCAACTTGAAATTCTGAAAGAGCACAAGTGTGATTTTATTCAGGGCTTTGTATGGGGTAAACCTCTGGATTTTGATTCTGCTGTCAGCTTGTGTAAGGATACAAAATAAATGAAATCCAGAGCCAGTTTCTCAAAACTATCAGTTTTAGTTATCTCTATTTTATTACTTGTTGTTAACGGCGCGCTTGGAACAATTTTAATTCTTCAGTCACGTAATGATTTACGCCAACAGATGCAGGGGCGTATGCTGGATATTTTGAATAGTGCAGCGTCTCTCCTTGATGGTGACGTGCTTGAAAAACTTCAGAAAGAAGATGAAGATACTCCTGAGTATCAGTACTCGCTGGGAATTCTACGCGCCTTTCAGGATAACTTTAAACTTGATTATATTTATGGAATCCGGGATATGGGAAATAAACAGTTTTCGTTTACTATTGATCCTGCTCCTGTTGACCCGGGTGAATTTGGTGAGCCGATTGTTTATACAGATGCTCTTTATTCTGCAAGTCTTGGAATTGCGGCTTTTGATAAAGAACCGTATGAAGATAAATGGGGACGATTCTATAGTGCTTATGTTCCGGTTTTTAATTCCAAAGGAAAGGTTGGTGGAATAATTGCCGTTGATGCTGATGCAGACTGGTATGAAAAACAGCTAAGGGAACATATTATAACAGTTCTGATTATTTGTATTGTTTCGCTGCTAGCCGGCGGCATTATTGTATTTCTTGTAATCAGTAAATTACACAGACGGTTATCATTTATCAATATAGAGATGAATCTGCTTACGGAAGAAGTTGATGAGCTTGCTCATGCATTAAAAATAGTTTCCGGTCGTCGTTCTGATTCTTTTGAATATAATGATTCTTACAAACTGTATGAGGAGGATTCTCAGTCTTTAAAACGAGATGAATTTGAGGAACTGTATAATTGTTTAAAATATGTACGGAACGAACTTCAGCAGTATATTGATGATGCTCATAAGATGGCTTATACTGATGCTCTCACTGGAGCTGCAAATCGAAACGCTTATGTAGAGATTATTAAAGAACTTGATGCACAGATGGCAGAAAGAGAACTTGATTTTTCTATTGCTGTTTTTGACATTAACGGACTTAAGCCTGCAAATGACAGTTTTGGCCATGACTATGGTGATATGCTGATTATTACTGCTTCTGATATTTTAAAAGACTTCGTTGGTTCAGAAAACCTTTACAGAATAGGTGGAGATGAATTTGCAGCTGTATTAGATATATCTGATGATAAAAAACTAGATGAAATTTTTAAGGCTATAGATTCTGCAGTTGCAGAAACAAATGAAAAAAATACAGAGTTTAATTCAGAGGCTCCGCTTGCCATTTCAAAAGGATATGCAGTTTATGCTTCTGGAAAAGATTCAGATGTGCAGTCGGTTTTCCGCCGTGCAGATGAACAAATGTATTCAGATAAAGCTGCCTATTATAAGAAGCACGACCGCCGCCACCGGTAGCATATCTATTGAGACAACTCTTCAAAATCATTATAATCAATCATTACTTTCTATATTATTGATTTTTTGAAATAACGAGGTTTTTTATGAGTGAAGTAAGAGTTCGTTACGCACCTTCCCCAACTGGAATGCAGCACATTGGTGGTGTTCGCACTGCACTTTTTAATTATCTTTTTGCACGTTCACAAAACGGAAAATTTATCCTTCGTCTCGAAGATACAGACCGTACACGCTACGATGAAAAATATGTTCAAAATCTTTACGATACAATGGCATGGCTTGGAATCGACTGGGATGAAGGCGGTTCAAAAGGCGGCGAATACGGTCCTTACGTTCAGAGCGAACGCTTTGAGCTTTACAAGAAATATGCTTATGAACTCGTAGAAAAGGGAGAGGCTTACTACTGTTTCTGTGATGCAGAACGCCTCGACCGTATCCGCAAGATTCAGACAGAAAATAAGATGGCTCCAGGTTATGACCGCAACTGCCGTCACCTTACTCCAGAAGAAGTAAAAGCAAATCTCGACGCAGGTAAGCCTTATGTAATTCGTCTTAAGGTTCCAATGGAAGGTGAAACAAAGTTTAGCGACCACCTTCTTGGCGACATTGTTTGGAAGAACGAAGATATTTCTCCAGACCCTGTTTTGTTGAAATCAGACGGATTCCCAACTTATCACCTTGCAAACATTGTTGATGACCATTTTATGAAAATCAGCCATGTAATGCGCGCTCAGGAATGGATTCCTTCTACTCCATTGCACGTTCAGATGTACCGCGCTTTTGGCTGGGAACACCCGGAATTCTGTCATCTTCCAATGGTAAACGGTGCAGACGGAAAAAAACTTTCTAAGCGACATGGTTCAACTTCTTTGAACGAATTCCGCGCACGCGGTTATCTTCCACAGGCAATTGTAAACTACGTTGCAATGCTTGGTTGTTCTTACGAAGAAGGAAAAGAATTCTATACAATGGAAGAACTTGCTAAGGCATTCAAACTTGAACACCTGAACAAGGCTCCAGCTGTATTTGACTACAAGAAACTTGAATATTTCAACGCAAACTATATCCGCCAGCTGAGCACAGAAGAGCTCTACAAGTGGACTCTTCCATTTATTACTGGTACTGGCGATGCTACACTCGAAATCAACCCAGAAAATCCTCAGCCAAAACCAAATGTTGGTCCTGAATTTTCTGGTGTTGCTCTTGGTGAAGACGGCCGCCCATACTGTGTAGACAAGTCTATGAACATGAGCACAGAAGATGTTGAAAAAACATTGATGGGACTTATGCCTCTTATCCAGGAACGCCTTAAGTTCCTTACAGAAGCTGCAGAAATGGTTCACTTTATGTTTACAGAACCTGCAGTTCCACCTGTAGAACAGCTTGTTCCAAAGAAGATTGATGCCGCAAAGACTAAGGAAGTTCTTGAAGCTGCAAAAGACTTTGTACATCAGTGCTTCAGCCTGGATCACGAAGGTGCAGAAGCTCTTGCTAAGACAAAGGCAGAAGCTTTGGGCATTAAACTCGGTGACTTTATGATGCCAATCCGTATGGCAGTAACAGGAAGCCGCGTTTCGCCACCTCTCATCGGTTCAATTCTGGTTCTTGGCGAAGAAAAATCTTTGGCAAGAATTGAAAAAGCAATCGCAACCTTGTAATAGATTGCATGACAGTCCCCAGTGGTTTTGAAAACTGCCGGGGATTTTTTTTAGGTAGGCATGGAAAACATAAAACTAATTTTATCAGATTTAGACGGCACTCTTTTTCATAACGACAAATCTATTTCGGATTTTTCAAAAAAGATGATTGCCAGCGCTCAGAAACAGGGTATTTTGTTCGGTATTTCTACGTCCCGAGCCCTTGTAAATGCGTCAAAGTTTCTGGATGGCATTAAGCCGGACGTGATAATTTCTAACGGTGGGGGCATGGTTATCTGCCCTCATGCTGATTGCCCCGTTGGCTCTGAACCATCAGCAAAAATATATTCCTGCGAGTTCACCCCAGAAGAGGCCCGCACCATTATAAGCACCGCCTTTAAGGTTATGGGACCGGATGCAACACTTTCCCTGGATAACGAGCAGGGCCTTTATTCTAATTCCCGTGAAGAACTGGGAGACACCTTCTGGACTTTCAACGATTTTTCAGACTTCCGCGCGCCTGCCATGAAAATCTGCCTGCAGACTTTGGATCGCGAGAAGGTGGAGCAGATTGCTTCCAGCGTGGGCCTTGAAAATGTGGACTATCTTCCTTTTTCTGATATTCCCTGGTATAAGCTTAGCAAAAAGGGCGCCACAAAGGATAAGGGAATTGAAGCTCTGTGTGCCCATCTGAAAATTACCCCTCAAGAGATAGTTGCCTTTGGCGACGACTTTAATGACATTGGAATGCTTAAACTCTGCGGCCGCGGAATTGCCATGGGAAACGCCATTGAAGAAGTAAAGCAGGTTGCAGACGAAATCTGTGCTTCAAACGAAGATGATGGTCTTGCTCTCTGGATTAAAGAAAATATTCTGTAAAAAAAAACTGATTGTCCCAGGCCCTGGAGCAATCAGCTTTAATTATTCTATTATTTATTCTGCTGTAAACAGGTTTTCTATTTTATTAGAAACCGTATATGCGCTGGATAAGTTTCCTATATCTACCAGGAAGTAGACCGTATCCTGCAGGGAATTAATGTCTGTTTCAGAAACGGTAACAGAAAAATCATATTTGCCAGCAATTTTTATCACCTGTTTTGGTGTAATTTTAAGGGCGTCTGCAAGTTTAGTAAGAGTTTCTGCATCAAGGTTTGGAATAAGTTTTACAGCCTTGTAATACTGCTCCAAAATTACCTTAATAATTTCTTTGTGGTTTGTAAGATAGTCTGCGCGAACTACAAAAGCATTTGTACCGCGTAAGTCTGTTTCACTTCCAAGGGCAACTTTTTTTGCCACTCCGCTGTCAATCAGCCTTGTAACATTTGGTTCCCAAATAACAATTGCATCACATAAGCCTGTTGTAAGGGCATTTTCTGCATCTCCGGCCGCAATGCTAATAAATTCAATGTCGTCAAAAGACATATTGTTCTTTTCAAGCAGCTTCATTGTAAAGTTATGGCCTGTAGAACCAAAGACTGTTGCAATTTTTTTGCCCTTCATATCTTTTGCAGAAGAAAAAGTGGTATCATCAGCTCTAGAAAGCATGGCATAGGCGTCTGGACCACTTGCAGGAATTCCTACAACCTTCATAGAGTTGCCTGCAGAAAGAGCGCTTACAGTTGGAACGTCTCCTATAACTCCAATATCACTTAGTTCTGCGGCTAGAGACTGGTTCATTGGCGGACCAGATTCAAAATCCTGCCAGATAACGTCAACCTTCATTGGTTTTAAGGCTTCTTCTATGAATCCCTGATAGCGGGCAATATATAATGGAATAAAGGCAGCTGATGGTTGAATTGCAATATTAATGCTTTCTTTTATTTTTCCAGATTTTTTGCTGCAGCTGGAAAGGAGTAGAGTAGAGAAAATTGATAGAAAGACAAGAGTTCGTATTAACTTTCGCATATGGTAATTATACTTCCTAATAAAAAAAAATGCATTAAAAAACTTTACAATAGAATAAAGCCGAATTACTATAGTTAACATGCAAAAGGAAAAAATAAAAAGAGATCTCCTCGCGGTTGTTGCAGTAGTTCTTACTGTTCTTGCTGTAACAATATTTCTTTTGACTTTTAAAAGTAAGATGACAAATCTTCTTTCTGAAATGACCTTGCAGAGTATTTCGGAAATGCAGGAATTGTACGCAGAATCTTTACGTACAAAGTTTAAAGATCAGTTTAAGACACTTGAAGCCCAGGTTGCATATTTTTACAACACAGATATTTCTAACACAGAAGAGGTAAAAAAGAAGGCTACCTTTGCCCTGGAAATTGGAGATTTTAAAAGAATCGCTGTAGTAAACAAAGATGGCGTTGGAATAGATTTAAGCGGAAAAACTCTGCCTAACATGAAAAATAAATCATATTTTTTTAATGCAATCTTACAAAATGAAATTCAATTTGCAGACCAGATTGAACTTGATGACAATTTAAACCCTTGTCTTACAATTACATATCCATTTAAGAATGCTTATGACGAGAACGGGGTTATTGCCGGTTTCTTCTCTTATGAAGCCCTGAAAAAGATTTTCTCTATTCCAATCTTTTCTGGACAGAGTTATTTTTATCTTATTGCTAATGATGGTAACATTATCCTTTGCAATAAAGACAGAAGTTCAAATTTGTACAACGTAGACTTTTATGATTATTTAAGACGAGCTTCTGGAAATGAAAATTCCAATTCTGCAAAGCTTAAGATTGATATGGCAAAAAATCAGTCTGGCCATTTAACTTTTGATGGTACAGAGGGCAAGAAACTTTTTGTTTACGCTCCATTAAAAATAAACGGATGGTACATCATTTCTGTTCTTCCATATACATACATAGAAAATCAGCAGACCCGCATCAGTAAGCTGGTATACATTCTTTTGTTTTCAATTGCTCTTGTTCTTGTTATGTTTATTTCTATTATCTATGTAGTTGTAAAAAAGACTCTTGCAATTAAGAGAGATAATGAACGATTAACCATCGCAAGTAACCAGGCACAGTCTCTTATTTTTGAATACGATACTCAAAAGCAAAAGGTAGATTTTTCCGGCGATACACATTTTATTCTGGGTACAGACAAACGTACCTTTGATATTAATTTTATCCGTGCAGAATATCTTACAAGAATCCATCCGGAAGATGAAAATATTCTTGAGCATTTAAGAAATTCCATTAAGACAGGTAAAGGAACCTTCTCTGCAGAATTCAGATTTAAAAGCTTTAACGGCAGCTACTTCTGGGTAAAGATGACGGGATCATCAATTTTTGATGAAGGCGGAAGACTTGGACAGTTTATTGGTAGCATTACAAATGTAAACAGCCAGGTTCTGCATGAACAGGAACTTCGTAATATTGCAGACCGCGACCGGCTTTCTTATCTTATGAATAAGTCTGCCTTTGAGCGTGAAGCAAGGTCTTATCTTTTTTCAGAGGGGGCAGGAAAGTTTAGCGCTCTCTTTATGATAGACCTGGATAATTTTAAGGATGTAAACGATAACCTTGGCCATATGACCGGCGACCTTGCAATTAAAGACGCTGCTAAAAAGATTTCTCTTATTTTCTCTGACCGTGATATTCTTGGCCGCTTTGGCGGAGACGAATTCTGTGTTCTTATGTGCTTTAATGAAGTGCTCACAAAAGAAAGCATTATGAAGATTGTAAACGTTAAGGCTGCAGATCTGGTTCGTTCTTTAAAAGAAGTTTACCAGTGTGATGAAAAAAAGGTTCAGGTTTCTGCAAGTATTGGTATTGCAGTTTATCCGGAAAACGGAACTACTTACGAAGAGCTCTTTAAGAGTGCAGACGCAACCTTGTACGATGTAAAACAGCATGGCAAAGACGGTTTTAAGATTTGTGAACAGCTATGATAAAAATTTTATTTGTATGCCATGGTAATATCTGCCGTTCTCCAATGGCAGAATTTGTAATGAAAGAGCTTGTAAGACGGGCAGGCCATGAAAAAGATTTTCTAATTGAATCTGCCGCTACCAGCCGCGAAGAAATTGGAAATGATATTCACCATGGCACCCGCCAGAAGTTGCGTGAAGAAGGCATTCCCTTTACTAGAAGGGCTGCCCGCCAGATAACCAATGCAGATTACGACAAATACGACTACCTGGTTGCAATGGATGATGAAAACATTTATTACATGAACCGCTGGTGGTCGCCAGACACCGAACATAAAATTGTACGCTTACTTGCCTTTGCTGGAAAAAGTCGGGATATAACAGATCCATGGTATACCGGAAACTTTGACCAGACTTATGAAGATATTATGGAAGGCTGCACTGCTTTTTTAGAGACTCTTCTAAAGAAAATTTCTTAGTTTTTTTTTACAATTTACTTCTTGTTTTTTACAACTTATAGAGACTCTTGTTTGTTATAATGCATTCATAAAAGAGGGTGCCATAATAGGAGGAACCGCTATGAAGAAACTTGGATTTGGATTAATGAGACTTCCATATTCGGAAGACAAAACCTGGGGTAACATAGATCTGGAAAAGACTCGTGAAATGATTGATGCCTACATGGCAGAGGGTTTTACTTATTTTGATACAGCTTGGGTATATCATGGTGGCTTTTCAGAACGCGTTTTTGGAGAACTTGTTGCAAAACGCTATCCACGCGAACAGTTTCAGGTTACCAGCAAAATGCCTTTGTGGGGAAAAACAGACCCTGCAGACCTTCAGAAAACATTTGATGAACAGCTTAAGAAGTGTGGTGTAGAATATTTTGATTATTATTTCCTTCATGCCCTTAATAAGGATGTATACGAAACTGCAGAAAAGCTTGGCGGCTTTGAGTGGATGCAGAAAATGAAGGCTGAAGGAAAAATCAAGCATCCGGGCTTCAGTTTCCACGACAGCGCAGAGGTTCTTGAGATGATTTTGAGCAAGCACCCTGAAGTTGAGCTGGTTCAGCTGCAGATTAACTATATTGACTGGGAAAGCGAAGGGGTTCAGAGCCGCAAGTGCTACGAAATCTGTAAGCGCTATGGCATTCCGGTTTCTATTATGGAGCCTATTAAGGGCGGCAGCCTTGCCAACATTACCGGCGACGCTAAAAAAATCTTTACTGATTATAATCCGGATGCCAGCGTGGCAAGCTGGGCTGTGCGCTATTGTGCAAGCCTGGATAATATTCTTATTGTTCTCAGTGGTATGAGCAATATGGAACAGCTGCAGGATAACATGAGCTACATGAAGGACTTCGTGCCTCTTAATGCAGAAGAACAGGCTTGCGTGCAGAAGGCTACAGACCTTATTAAGTCTACTATTGCAGTGCCTTGTACAGGCTGCCGCTATTGTGTTGATGAGACAAACGGTGGCTGTCCTCAGAATATCAATATTCCACGTATGTTTGAGCTTGTTAATGAGGCTAAACGCTATGGCGCTGCTTCTTATAAATGGCACTTTAATGAGGAACTTAAGAAGTCTGGTAATCCTGCAGAATGCGTAGGCTGCGGAAACTGTGAAGGTCACTGCCCTCAGAAGATCAGTATTATTGAAGAACTGAAAAAGGTTGCCGGAACTTTTGCATAAGCGACAGTAAAATACCGACATCTTACTGATTTTCCTGCTTCAAATAAATTTGATAATCTTTCTTTCCTCTGTTACAATATTACTACGGAAAAGAGTAATATGAAAAAGTGTATATTTTTCGGTTTGCGCTTAGGTCGGCGACTGACTTTTGTCCTTATCTGTATTTTTTCTCTATTTTTGTTTGCTTCTTGTGGTGAAAAAGAAGTTCCTCCGCGAATCTATCTGGATGATGATTTTTACTGGGCTTTAACAGATGCTCAGAGTATGCCCGAGGATGCCGAAAACCTTAAGTTTAAGCACCTTGATAACATGGGCTACAAAAATCTTATGGACCTTGTAGGCATTGACGGTAAATATATCTGGCTCAAGGCCGAGTTCGAGCTGATTCCTGAATTAAAAGACGATGACCTTTCTATGGTTATTCCATATCTTCACTATGCTGATATTCTGTATCTGAACGGAAAGTATATTGATGACTATGGCGTAATGGGAGACACTCCGGATGATCCTATAAATCAGGAAGCGGGTTATGTTGCTCATCTTTTTGATTTTCCGGAATTGTATCTGAATCAGGAAGGAAAGAACACTATTCTTATAAAGGTTCAGTGTCTTGGTCACGCAACTATTACAGACGGTGTTTTTATAGGCCTTCGTCAGGATGGCTGGCGTACTTCTGATAATATGACCTTCTGGCGTAGCCGTTTTTATATCTTCTTTGAAGGTGTAATGATTCTCTGCGGGCTTTTCTTCCTCATGCTTTACTTTATTTATAAAAGAGAAATCAGTTACCGCCGTTTTGGCTTTTTGAACCTGTTGACAGCACTTTTCTTTTCTGTATTTTTTGTTACAGATTTGCCATGGGCCGGCTTCCACGGAGGGGTTCCTTTCTTCTATTATGTAAAGTTTGCTAAAAGCATCTGTTTCTTTGCTATGGCTTTTGTTTTTTCTATGTTTATTTGTGCTTTCATCGAAAAGAAGCTTAAGCCATATCAGATTGCAATACAGTATTTGTCCTTTATATTAAGTACAATTGCGGTAATTCTTGCGCCCGATTATCTATGGCTTGTAAGGTACACATTGCTATTAATTCCGCTTTCCTGTTTAGGACTTTTTATTTCTATTGGTTATGCAATTGTTGCAGCAATAAAGGCTGAGCCTACAATAAAGTCTAAAGCCACGATTCTTTTATATGCAATATTTTTCCTTGTAATTGTAATGGGAATAGATGTTTTTATAAAAGGTGCCCTAAGAAACATTAAGCTGCCATTTATTTCTATTTTTGGATGGACAGGCGTAATCATAATTTTCTTTGTGTATTTCTGTACTGATTACAGCAGAATTGCAAAACGCCTTGAATATTTGAATCATAGCCTTGAAGATGAAATTAAACTTCAGACAAGAAAACTTACAAATGTAAACGAAAAGCTTGAAAACGACAGAGAAAAGTCTCTTAAAGATATGCGCATGGCTGCCATTGTTCAAAAGAAGTATTTCCACGCGCCGGAGCATTCACTTAAGAACTGGGATTACGCTGTACGCTATGAACCACTTTCTCTGGTTTCCGGCGACCTTTATAACTTCTATCATGAAGGTGAGGATTTAAACGGTATTTCTTTGTTTGATGCCTCTGGCCATGGAGTTGCAGCAAGCCTTGTTACTATGCTTGCAGAAAATATCATTCAGCAGACCTTTAATGAATTGTTAAAGAGCGGAGAAAGTCTTGCAGAAGCTCTTAAGCTGATTAATGAACGCTTTATAGAAGCTAAAGGTGAAATTGATAATTATCTTACAGGTATTCTTTTGAGTACCAGAGAAAATAAAGATGGAACCTGTACACTTACCTTGTCTAATGCAGGACATCCATATCCTCTCTTTTATAATTCTGAAGAGCAGACTGTAGAAGAACTTCTTCCAACAGCAGATATGCCTTATACTGGTCCTGTAGGCCTTAGTGGACTTAATGTTGAATATTCAGAAATGAAGTTCACCATGAAAAGCGGTGATATTCTCTTCCTCTATACTGATGGTATTACAGAAATGGCCAATAAGGAAAAAATAGAGTTTGGAATTGAACCGATAAACCAGATTATTGGAAAGAAGCACGAAGATTCCGCAGAAGAAATAATGACCGCCATTATGGAAAAAATGGAACACTACATCTCAGGAATGCCGCGGGTAGACGACGTTTCAGTAATCATCCTGAAGAGAGTATAACCTTGTTATTGAGGGTGTAGCTGGGAACAGAAAATAGCAGAGAAGAACGACCGTTAAATAAAAAATCCGGATGCGGAGTAGAAAATGACTGGCGACAACATCATCCCCGTTGGCGACAGACATTTTCTACGGGAGCACCCGGATTTTTTATTTTATGAGCCTAGGCATTTTTAATCTGCTTACTAAATGTCTGTACACCCTCAATAACGAGGATTACAGCGAGCACTGCCATAGCAAGAGCGAAGATTAACTGGAACCAGTTGCCCCAGAAGAAGGCACCTTCGGCACCGGCTGTCATTGCTGCAACTTTCTTGTAGATTGTAAGAACAAGCTGTGTCAAAGTAGCGGCAAGCATGAAGATCATTGGGATGAAGAACATCTTGTTGTTCTTACCTGCCTGACCAAGCCATGCAGCAACTGCCATCAAAGCAATACCTGCGAGAAGCTGGTTAGCAGCACCAAAAAGACCCCAGATTGCAGAAAGCTTAAGACCACCAAGGATACAACCAATCAATACCATGATTCCTGTACCAAAGAGTGGGTTAGCAAGAAGCTTGCGGATTCCCTTAGCGTCTTTCCATGTTGCTTCGCCTTCCTTAAGGAAGAGTTCTGAGAACATAAAGCGGCTGAGACGTGTACCAGTATCAAGAGAAGTAAGAGCGAATACAGAAACTGCAAGTGTGAGCAAAGCGTAAATTGTATTGTATACACCTGA
>JAEEGH010018658.1_pt1 | contig 14636 bp, 17 predicted proteins | sample 9134181 | NCBI WGS metagenome assembly JAEEGH01 (sample SAMN16246544, study PRJNA631951) | gut metagenome | biome: gut microbiome; feature: rumen; material: DP-attached | host: Bos | place: Iran: Karaj | collected 2018-10 | reverse complement strand
CTCGGCAATATTCAAAGCTGCAGAAGAAACCAGAGTTTTATTTCTTGCGGCTTCTAATGTCATTCACACCTGTCCTAGCGCATGCGCCTTTCATGCCCAAATAGCTACAAACCTGTTTCATCTACTCGGAGCGAAGAATCAAAAATGCATTAATAAAATAGAAATCCTGTCAAAAAGCAGCATCAGAGAAAAGCTTTTAGCTTACATCTCACAGCTAGCCCAAGAACAGGGCTCCAAATATGTTAACTCTCCTCTTTCTAGAGTAGCTCTTGCAGAATATTTATCTGTCAATCGCAGTGCAATGATACGAGAGCTCTCTAAAATGAGGGATGATGGAATTATAGATTTTGACAAAGATACCTTTATCGTGAAGGAAATAAATCGTGGGAAAAAGAATTAATAATATTGGTGAAACAATAGAATCAGAAAGCTTCCACTATTCATGCAGTTCTAAAGGCAGTCCATCTGGATCAAAAAAGAAAGTCATTTTCTTGTTTGTGAACTCATCCGTCCTGATTGGTTCACATTCAATTCCCAGTTCATTAAGTTCTGCCACAGCAGCCTCGATTTCAGTAACGTGGAATGCCAAATGTCTTAACCCACATGCCTCTGGAAAAGAAGGTCTCTTTGGTGGATTCTTAGGTGCGAATATTTCAAGTTCTGTTGTATCATCTATTTTTAGATCGAGCTTCCAATCTTCTTTCGCTGGTCTATAATTCTCTCTAATAATTTCAAATCCAAGCTTGTTAACGTAAAAATCCTTGGATTTCTCATAATTTGAAACGATTATAGCTATGTGGTGAATTGTAGATAGATTCATGTGTACTCCTTTAATACTTAGACAATTGTTATTGCAATTTTATCATTTTTTACCACATGATAATAGAGCAAAAACAATAACGTCCTAATATTCAAAATACGTCCTCTAATCCACCAATCCATTTTGAAATCTTGATAAGTGCTCAAATGGTAAAATCTGTCGCCCTCTGAAAAGACCACAGCCGTCATTTATTAAGCTATTATTTACTGCTGTAAACATATTTACATCTAGCTTTGCCAAATCAAGATTCTCCAATGAAACTACTCTCTCATATGCTTCATCAAAGTATATACATTCTCCTTCAGGAATCTCAAATCTTCTGGTCTTTTGCTGCTCTTGCGACTCCACATATTTCAAATGATTTGACTCGCCAATTTCAGCACTATCATCCATACGTTTTGTTCTTAACTGAACTTCAAGGTGGCACCTTGCTTGATTATCATACAATGTTAAATGTAAGGCTTTATATCCAGCATTAGTTGGCTTATGTACATAGTCTCTATAGGTATCCCATAGACTCTTATCTAGCAATTCTGAGCATTCGCGCCCCTCCAAATTTGCCTTTACAACTGTAAAGCCCTGACCTTCTAAGAATACAGGCATTTTATTCGCAATTTCATATAAAAGCTTAATCTCTTCCTCTTCTAAATCCTGTCCCTTTTTTAAATGACACTTAGGTAAAGAGATAACGATTCGATAGGCGAGTACATCCCTAAAACAACTTAATTTTTCCTTTATCTCCTGGGTTGCTGGGAAATGATGGTACTTCTGATAGTATTCATATATGAAGTCCACAATGTATCTATTAAACTTTTCTTCCGACCGGATAATAGATTTAATTCGCCCCTTAAAGGTGAATGCCAAATATGGATATGCTACTACCATATATTTATAGAACTCACGAATTCTTTGAGACTGAGAAGTTAAAAATTCGTTGTGCTCTAAAAGCTCATATATAGTTTCAAGAAATGCGCAGTGCACTAAGTCCACCTGATTATGAGTTGATAATGCGTTTTCCTCCAGATCATCTATATATTTCTGTAATATCCTAAAAATTGTCTCTCCATCATACAAATAATCGTTTAGTTTAATCATGTTGTCTTCCCCAATTACATCCAAAGATTAATGCTTAGTCTTTGCTCCTAAGTATGCTGCCTTTATCTCGTCATTTTTAGCTAATTCCTCACCCGTTCCTCTTAGTGTGATAGCTCCAGTCTCCATAACATATGCGCTGTGGGCTATCTTAAGTGCCATATTTGCATTCTGCTCAATAAGAAGTACCGTTACTCCCTGCTTGTTAATCTCTTTAATAATGTCGAATATTCCCTGTACAATAATTGGCGCAAGACCTAAGGAAGGTTCGTCCATCATAATTATCTTAGGCTTGCTCATAAGAGCTCTACCTACTGCAAGCATCTGCTGCTCACCACCTGACAATGTACCTGCCGGTTGCCATGATCTCTCCTTAAGCCTAGGAAACAAGTCATACACATAATCGATATCATCAGCTAGGCTATCTGTTCTCATATATGCGCCTATCTTAAGATTCTCTAATACACTCAAATCAGGGAACACATGACGTCCCTCAGGAACCAGCGTAATTCCTTCTGTTACTATCTCATTGGTCTGCTGACCCATAATTTCCTTGCCATCTATCTTAATTGAGCCTGACTCAGGCTTAACCAGACCGATGATTGACTTTAATGTTGTACTTTTACCTGCTCCATTAGAGCCAATTAACGTACATATCTCTCCATCATTTACATCGAAGGATATGCTCCTTACTGCCCTGATTCCACCGTAACTTACGCTTAAATCTTTAATCTCCAACATCTTCAGTCACCCCCAAATATGCTTCTATTACAGTTTGATTAGTGGCTATTTCCTCTGGTAATCCACTCGCGATCGTCTTACCGAAATCAAGCACATATATTCTATCTGATATCTCCATGACAAGGTCCATATGGTGCTCTATCATAAATATTGTAAGGTCATACTTATCTCTGATTTCTTTAATGTACTCTGTCAGCTCCATAGTCTCCTGTGGGTTCATGCCTGCAGCGGGCTCATCTAATAGCAATAGCTTAGGCTCTGTTGCCAATGCTCTTGCTATCTCAAGCTTCCTTTGGATTCCATATGGTAGAGATCCTGCTATATCATCCTTGTACTGATATAAATCCAACTCCTTTAAAAGTTCCACTGCCTCCTTACGCATTCTGATTTCTTCGCTATTGTTCAGCCGAAATGTGGCCGTGAATGGATTCTGCTTAGCTCTCATGTGTTTAGCCACCAGTACATTATCCATTACTGTCTGGGAAGAAAAGAGACGAATGTTCTGAAAGGTTCTGGCGATCCCTTTCTTAGTGATTACATCTGGTGTAGGTGCTACTATAGTTCCAAAATACTCTCCCTCATCCTCACCTAGGTACATGCGCTTCATCTTACCCTGAGGATGGTTTCTAACTAATATCTTATTGTTAAAATATACTTCTCCATTAGTTGGTTCGTACACTCCTGTGATACAGTTAAATGCTGTTGTCTTGCCTGCACCATTAGGTCCAATAAGAGCGATGATTTCACCCTTATTCACCTCAAGTGTCAGATTATTTACTGCAACTACACCACCAAACTGCATTGTTACATGCTCAACTCGGAGGACACTTTCTTTATTAGGCATTCTTTTTCCTCCTTATTCTTCTTTTGATACTTATATATATATTCTTGAACCAATCGAAACTGAATTCCTTTGAACCCATAATTCCCTTATTCCAGAAAAGAACAAATAGCATCAGAAGAACTGAAAAAATTACCATTCTAAATCCTGTTCTAGTAAATGGAACCTTAAATGAACCGATGTAATATTCCTTGTCTAGGAATCTAAGCCACTCCTGACCTGCTGTAATAAGGAATGCACCTAATACAGAGCCACTTACTGACCCGATTCCTCCGATGACTACCATAAGAAGGATATTGTAAGTAAGAGCTACTGTAAAAGTAGATGTGGCTGCAGACCTTAAGAATACTGCCATGAGTCCGCCAGCTACTGTAGCAAAGAAGCTAGATACTACAAATGCTAACTGCTTTGTCTTAAATAAGTTGATTCCCATAGCTTCTGCTGCAATATCGTCATCTCTGATTGCTTTGAATGCTCTACCATATGATGAATTAATCATTAAAAGCATCACTGCAATACACACACCACAGATAATCACTGCTTGGAAAATACTTGAAAAGGCTGGTATGTTACTGAGACCATACGAAGCATTAGTAATCTTGCCTAGTCCATCCCAGCCTAAAACTGCTCGTACAATTTCTGAGAAACCTAAAGTAGCTATAGCTAGATAGTCACTTTTTAAACGAAGTACTGGCCAACCTATTAAAAATGCAATGATGGCGCCTATTACTCCAGATATTAGAAGGGCTACTACAAGAGGCAGCTGAATATTATGTATGAATGATGCCATGCCATATAGGTAATACACCTGATCTCGAATTTCTATTGGCATTGTGAAGATTCCTGTAATATAAGCCCCTAAACACATGAATCCTGCTGTTCCAAGGGAGAATTGTCCTGTGAATCCAATCATCAAGTTCATAGATACTGCTGCAACCGCATATATACAACTGCGTTCAATGATTGTGATTGCATATGAATTCTCAATCTCAGTAGCCTGTAAATAACCAAGCAGTATAACTACTATTGCAACACAAGCTATATTAAATATTGTTTTGTTAGTTAATTTTATCTTTTGCATAACAGTACCTCACACTTTATCAGTTGCTTTTTCGCCGAAAATTCCTGTAGGACGAATAATCAATATGAATATAAGTAGTACAAAAGTGAAGGCATCTGAGAATACAGAATAGCCTGCAGCTGTTATTGCAATCTGGCATATCCCTACGATAAAGCCTCCCACCATGGCACCTGGAATTGAACCTATTCCACCAAGTACTGCTGCAACAAAACACTTAAGTCCTGGAAGTGATCCAGAATATGGCTGAACTGTATTTCTATCTGTGAAATATAGGATTGAGCCAATTGCTGCCAGTCCGCATCCTATTACGAAGGTCATGGTAATTACTCTATCCACTTTGATTCCCATAATACGCGCTGTATCCTGGTCCTTTGAACAAGCTCTCATAGCCATGCCTAGCTTAGTATGATTCACAAGTGTCATTAGTAAAAAGGTAAGAACTATTGTGATTATTGGTGCAATAATTGTTACTCTTGATACTGTAATATCCCCAAATGTATGGATTTGCTTTAATATATCAATCTGTGGATAGCTTTGAGGCATTGCTGTAAATAGATAATTTGCGAGATTCTCCAAAAAATAGGATACACCAATTGCTGAAATCATAACTGACATTCTAGGAGCTGTTCTAAGTGGTTTATATGCTATTCTTTCGATTACCACACCAAGAATTATTGTTCCTATGATTACAATTGGAAGTGATAATTGCCATGGAAATGCTGCCATGGAATAAATTGCAAAATAACCTGCCATCATAAACACATCGCCGTGAGCGAAGTTAATCATTCTTAAAATTCCATATACCATTGTGTAACCAATAGCAATCAAAGCATACGCTCCACCTAATGACAAGCCATTTAATAATTGTTGAAAGAAATATGATATTGTCATATATGTTACCTTCTTTTCTAAATTTATCAGCGGAATGATTTCTCATTCCGCTGACTTTTATTTATTCCCCGTGAGTTACTTCCTCAACAAAGGTAAAGGCTTTATCCTTAACCTCTAGGACATAGGTTGTGTTCTTCTTGGCATCACCATTCTCATCGAATACTACCGTTCCGCCAATTACACCATCCTCAACTGTAATACTAGCAAGGGCATCTCTAATTGCTGTACCATCTAATGAGTTGGCACTTTCGATTGCATCACACATTACCATGTATGCGTCATAACACATTACCTGATTACCAATGATATTGTCTGTGCCAAGGTTTGCCTCTAAGTATTTTGAATCACTGTTAATCCACTCCTTGAAGGCTGCATCGAATTCTTCATTGCCACCCTCTGCATAGAAGCAATCAAGAACTACCCCCTCTGCGTTATCACCTGCATCCTCTGTTAATACTGGGTTATTCCATGTGTCACCTGCAATCCACTGTACTTCAAGCCCTAGGTCTGCTGCCTGATTCAAAAGAAGTGGAGCATATACATAATCTGTAGGAGCAAATACGGCCTTAACACCTGAATTCTTAATATTTGTAAGAATAGCCTTGAAGTCTGACTCGTTAGTTTGGAATGTCTCGGCTGTTACGATTGTCCCGCCTTTAGCTTCGTACTCATCCTTGAATGTCTGTACTAGACCTGATGTATACTCATTACCAATATTGTCGATTGTGGCAATCTCTGTATAACCCTGCTCTATAGCCCAGTCAGCCATTACTGTGCCCTGGAAAGGATCTAGGTAGCATACTCTGAAATAATAATCATTTCCAAGTGTTACATTAGTGTTTGTACAGCTTGTTCCGATTGCCGGAATCATAGCATCTGAGAAATAAGAACCTGCTGCGATACATGTACCTGAACCATATCCTCCAATAACACCCACACATCCATCAGAAATAAGCTTCTGTGCCGCAGTAGCTGCAACAGTTTTGTCTGACTGATTATCCTGCCAATCCAGCTCAATAGTGTACTCTTTTCCATCAACTGTTACTGTAGGTCTCACTGAGTGAGCAAATTCAATACCAAGTTCTTCCTGAGCTCCGCCTGATCCATTTTCACCTGTCTTAGGCTCAAACACACCAATTTTAATTACATCCCCGTTACCTGCTGTCTGTGCGCTCTCACTACTTGATGACTCTCCGCATCCAACTAATGATGTGGCAATTAATGATGTTGCAAGTAATAATCCTAAGCTTCTCTTCATACCGTTATCTCCTCTCTAAATAAAAAAAGAGGCAGAGATCAAATAGATCCCTACCTCTTTGTAAGTTGTGCTTGATTTTAATTTATTTTTTGTATATAGTCAATGACAAATTTTATTTTTTGGAGGCTGAATAATGGAAAAATCAGATCTTAAATACTCATCTTACATGGAAATACTTGATAGAGAATTAGTGCCTGCAATGGGCTGTACAGAGCCCATTGCTATAGCCTTCGCAGCAGCCAAAGCAACTGAACTACTAAAAGTAAAACCCGAAAAAATTATTTTGAAAGTCAGTGGAAATATTATCAAAAATGTTAAGAGTGTTATCGTTCCAAATACTCTTGGCATGAAAGGTTTAGAGTCCGCAGTATTAGTAGGCGCTCTTTACGGCGATGCCTCAAAGGGTCTGGAAGTAATATCTTCTGTCACTGATGAGGAGGCTACTTCCCTAAGAGAACTTATGACTCAGATAGATATTGAGGTATATCCTCTCTCCACCTGCCATGTGCTTGATATCGAAGTCACTGCATATAAGTCTGAACACACTTCCTTTGTTCATATCCAGGATGAGCATACTAATATCATTGAATTATCCTACGATGATGCCCCGATTTCTATTACATCATCCACTGATTCTTCGGTTGATTCTTCTGTGGATTACACCCTCTTAACAGTTGATGACATAGTTGATTTTGCCTCCACTTGTGACCTAGATGATGTCAAAAATCTACTTGATACTCAGATTACTTACAATAAAGCAATAGCCGTGGAAGGTCTTCATGGTCACTATGGAGCATCCATAGGACGACTCCTTATGAAGCAGGATGGCTGTGTTCGCACCAAAGCTAAAGCACTTGCAGCGGCTGGCTCCGACGCTAGGATGAACGGATGCAATCTGCCAGTAGTAATCAATTCTGGCAGTGGTAATCAGGGGCTCACCGCTTCCCTTCCTGTAATTGCTTATGCTGAACATTATGAAAAAAGTGCTGAGAACCTCTACCGTTCTCTCTTAGTTTCGAACCTGGTTACTCTCCATCTCAAATATGGGATAGGACGTCTCTCAGCGTACTGCGGTGCAGTCAGCGCTGGTGCTGGCGCCGGTGCTGGAATTGCTTATCTTTTGACCAAGGATGTCACTGTAATTCGCCATACCATCGTTAATGCTCTAGCTATTACCAGCGGTATAATCTGCGATGGTGCCAAAGCAAGCTGTGCAGCTAAGATTGCCATGGCTGTAGAAGCTGGTATTATGGGCTTTGAAATGTACGAAGAAGGCAATGAATTCCTTGATGGTGATGGAATCGTTAGTAAAGGTGTGGAAAACACCATCAACAATGTCTCTTACCTAGGCCACTACGGTATGAAAGATACTGATGAGAAAATCATCGAAATTATGTCCAAGTGCTATTCCTAAACAAAAAAGCACTCTCTAGGTTTCCCTAGAAAGTGCTTTATAATCATATCAAGAATTAATCCTGTACGTATGGCATAAGTGCAACGTGACGAGCACGCTTGATAGCTACTGTAAGAGCTCTCTGGTGCTTAGCACATGTACCTGTGATACGACGTGGAAGAATCTTTCCACGCTCAGAAATGTACTTCTTAAGCTTTGCTGTATCCTTGTAGTCGATTACGTTATCCTTACCACAGAAAACACAGACTTTCTTTCTTCTATGCATTGGTCTTCTTCTCTGCTGACCATCACCTGTCTTATTAAAAGCCATGATTTAACCTCCTATTGAAATCCGGTCGGAGCTTGGCTCCTTCCTAATTGAACGGTAATTCCTCGTCAATTCCATCAGGGATATTCATGAAGCCGTCGCCTGCATCTGAGCTAGGTGCGAAACCTGCGCCACCGTCAAAGCTGCTTCCGCCGCTCTGAGAATTCTTGCTCTCTGCGAACTCAACATTCTCACAGACTACATCGGTAGTGTAAACCTTCTGGCCGTCCTTGTTTGTGTAAGAGCCTGTCTGAATACGACCCTCTACAACGAACTTTGTGCCCTTGCGAGCATATTTCTCAAGGAACTCTGCTGTCTTACCGAAAGCAACGCAGTTAATAAAATCTGCTGTCTGCTCATCGCCATCTCTCTTAAATCTACGATCAACTGCAAGAGAGAATCTTGCAACAGCGCTGTTGTTTGCTCCACCATAACGAACTTCTGGGTCTCTTGTGAGACGTCCCATAAGAATTACTTTATTCATAATAATTAATCTCCTTGTCTTATACTATTAAGCCTCGTCAGCTCTAACGCATAAGAATCGAAGTACGTTGTCCATGATGCGAATATTCTCTTCGATCTGAGCAGGTACGCCTGCCTCAGCATCAAAATGAATGAAGTAATAGAAACCTTCGTTCATCTTCTGAATTTCGTAAGCAAGTCTCTTCTTGCCCCAATCATCGACGTCTGTGATCTGTCCACCAAAGCGAGTGATATACTCCTTTGCCTTTTCAACTGTGGCAGTTCTTGCATCGTCTTCGATCTTCGCATTAACAACGAGTGCTAATTCATACTTGTTCATGCTTTCTACCTCCTTTTGGTCTATTGGCCAAACTATAATTAATATAGCCTAGCAAGGATATAATTATTTATACCACGAATTAAGATATTATCATGTTAGAAGGTATTTTTCAAGGCTTTTATTAAAGTTTAAAGTGTAATTCCCTGTAATTTTGCTAATTCAGTAAATACTTTACCTATTTTTTCTTTGATAACAAGTGTATTTTCCGCTTTTCTCACTGATAAATCACTTTCATTAATTATTACTAAATACTTTCCTCTAAAATAATTTACAAATGAAGCTGCTGGATAAACGGTTAAGGATGTTCCTCCAATTATCATCATATCTGCGCTTGATATAGCATTAATAGCTCCCTCCACCTGATCTTCTGGAAGCCCTTCCTCATAAAGAGTAATATCAGCTCTTACTACGCCACCACAATAATCACATTTTGGAATGTCATCTGTTGAATCAAAAATATAATCTACTGGATAAGTGGTTCCACATTGCATGCAATAATTTCTCAATGCGCTACCATGTATCTCGAATACTTTTTTGCTTCCTGCCTTTTGGTGCAATCCATCGATGTTTTGTGTAACAACTCCTATAAGCTTTCCCATCTCTTCTAATTTTGCTAGATATTTGTGGGCGTTGTTAGGCTCTATATTTCTTGTATCCATTTTTTGTCTATGGAACTCAAAATATACCTTTGGCTCTCTCACTAAGCAACTATGACTTAGCAAATATTCCGGCTGATACATATCAAATCTTACATCATGTTGATTGTACAATCCGTCTTTACTACGAAAATCTGGAATGCCACTTTCTGTAGATACTCCTGCACCACCGAAAAATACTATTTTTGATGAGTCATCAATCATCTCTTTGAATTTTTCAATATTTTCCAATACATTTCCCCCTTCCTTTATGAATTCACTGTTTTCATAACTAAAACGGTAAATAACATACCACCACGGCACATATTAAACCTATAATAACTCCAGCAGTTATTTCTGGAACAGTGTGACCTACTTTTTCTTTAAATTTAATTATATCTAGAGGTTGCTTTCCCTCTTCTTCTCTTTCTTCATTAAGATTATTAAGAGCTCTTCCCTGGCGCTGAGTTTCATATCTGACTCCCCTGGCATCATATATAACAATAATTCCAAAGAATAATGCCATAACAAATTCAAATGAACCTGTTCCAAAACTAACTCCAGCCATAATTATCAAACTTGATACAAGAGCCGCATGTGCACTAGGCATACCGCTGCTACTTTTGAAACGTTCTTTACAAAATCCGCCTTTAAAGGAATCTATAAGCATCTTAAGCCCTTGGGCTATAGCCCAAGCTACTGCAGGTGCTATAAATATTTTATTTGTCAATAGATCAATAATATAATTCATATTTTCCCCTTAGATTAATGAATTGTATATATCTCGTTTGCTAACACCTCTGTCCTTTGCTACTGCTTTCATAGCATCTTTCTTATCCATTCCTTGCTCAAGATACATATTCATATGTTCTTCTATTGTCATTTCTTCAAATGCTGCACGAGCTTCTTCTATTACTTCTGCCTTTGATTTTCCTGCGATTACAAGAACATATTCACCTCTTGGTTCTTTTTCTTCATAAATGTGCAAAGCTCCACCAAGAGTTGTTTTCTCCTTTTCCTCATGCTTTTTTGTAAGCTCTCGGCAAAGAGTTATTCCTCTATCTTCTCCCAGTACCTCAGCTAATTCCTTTAATGTTCCGATTAGATGATGAGGCGCTTCATAAATGATAATTGTTCTGGTTTCATTTTTGGTCTCTTCTAAAACTCTGCGACGTTCTTTTTTGTCTTTCGGAAGAAATGCCTCAAATGCAAAGCGTCTACATGCTTGGCCAGACATTGTTATCGCAGTAATACATGCTGCTGGTCCAGGCACCGATGTAACCTCTATTCCTTCCTCGTAACACATCGCCACTAGTTCTTCTCCTGGATCTGAAATACCAGGGGTGCCAGCATCCGTAACAACTGCAATGTTTTGTCCTTCTTTAAGCTTTGCTATCAATTGAATTGCCTTATCCACCTTATTAAACTCATGATAACTAGTCATTGGTGTATCTATCTCAAAATGATTTAGCAACTTTATTGAATTTCTCGTATCCTCTGCTGCAATCAAATCCACTTCCTTAAGAATTCGAACTGCACGAAATGTCATATCTTCTAGATTTCCAATCGGTGTTGCAACCAGATATAGTGTTCCGCTCATCTATTATTAAACCTCATAATTATATTGCATTATCATTCCATATATTTCGTATATTTCTTTTGTATATTTCCCCGGTTCATCATACACAATCAATGGCGCTTCAACCGTAAGCTGAGATCCACCACCTTTTACACCTTCGATTAAAACCATGTTTGGCTCTTTATCAACAAAGGGATATACTAGCCTCATTCGCTTCGGCTCTAATTTATATTGTTTCATCAATGTAATTATTTCAACCAATCTAAATGGTCGATGTACAAAATAACATCTTCCTCTTTGTTTCAATACAGCTGATGTTTCTCTTATTAAATCCTCCAAAGAACACAACAGCTCGTGTCTTGCTATTGCCTTTGCATCATTTGGATTTTTTAATCCATGATGATTAGTCATATAAGGGGGATTACTTGTGACCACATTCATGCTTCCTTTTCCAAAAATACTCGATGCTTCTTTTATATCGCCTTCTACAATGTCTATTTTGTCCTGCAAATTATTAAAGATAACCGAACGATTTGCCATCTCGGCACTTTCCGGCTGAATTTCTAAACCTGTAAAATGCTTCCCCTCAGTTTTTGCTTCCATCAAAATTGGAAGAATTCCTGTGCCTGTTCCTAAGTCAAGTACAGTTTCGCCTTCCTTAACTTTTGCGAAGCTTGATAGCAAGACAGCATCCATGCCAAAGCAGAATTTGTCAGGATGCTGAATTATTTTATAGTTCTTTATTTGTAAATCGTCCACTCGCTCATCAGCGCGCACGAGATTCTCCATTAATTCTTGTCCTCCAAGTCAGCTAATTCTCTAGCTTCTTCCTTAGATACAGAAACCTTTTTCTTGCGTGGCTTAAACTTTAGTTCAGTGGTTGGATAATCCTTTACTTCTTTTAAATCGCCATCTTCAAATAACACTCTAACTGTCTGACGAAGAACATTTACCGATTGAACAGTACCAACAATTCCTTCTGGTGTTGTAACTGTATCATTAATACCCGGCAATCTGCTGTTTAAGTATTCATAAGTCTCCTGCTCATTCTTTAAACAGCACATAAGTCTTCCACAAAGACCAGAAATCTTTGTTGGGTTAAGTGAAAGATTTTGCTCCTTTGCCATCTTAATTGATACTGGAACAAAATCAGCTAAATAGCTCTTACAGCATAGCTCACGACCGCAAATACCTATACCACCCATAAGCTTTGTCTCATCACGAACTCCAATTTGTCTTAGTTCAATTCTTGTGTGGAATACAGCTGCAAGATCTTTTACTAATTCACGGAAATCAATTCTTCCATCGGCTGTAAAATAGAAAATAAGCTTATTATTGTCAAAAGTATATTCTGCACCAACAAGCTTCATATCAAGCTGACGTTTTGTAATTTTTTCTTCGCAAATCTTCATGGCTTCTTTTTCTTTTTCAAGATTTTTCTCAGCCTTCTTTACGTCCTCATTTGTAGCCTTTCTCATTATTTTCTTGATTGGGCCAGGGACCTCATCATCTGATATCTCTTTGTCGACTAACAAAACAGTACCGATTTCAACACCGCGAACTGTTTCAACAATAACTTGATCCTCACGTTTAAGTTGTACTCCATCTGGATCAAAATAATATACTTTTCCGCCTCCTCTAAAGCGTACTCCAATAACCTTTATCATCTAGTGTTCTCCTTAATTGCCTCTATTAAAAGCATAATAGTCAATTCAAAATTGACATTTGCATTAAGTCTGGCTCTTGTTTCTGTAATTGTATCTATTATCTCATTCAAACCATAATATGAACAAGCTTTTGCCTGGTCATGTATATCGTATGAATCTTCTTTAAATAACAATAATTCGTCATTCAATGTCGCTTTATATAATAGCACATCTCTGAACCAAAGGGTTATTAAATCTAGCATTTGGTCCATAAATCCCTGAAATTTTTCACTTTCACCATCTTCGTTTTTTTTATCTCTATCATTCTCTTCTTTAATGGATTTTACCTCTTCAGACACCTGAAGCTCGTCCATTTTAGAAGCTTTTTTGCACAATGAAACCGCCATTGTCTTTATTTCATTAAAACTAGCATCCTGTGTAAGCGCAATAGCCTTACCTATATTCCCCTGCGCAAATGATGCAACCATCTCAGATTGATAATCTACAGCTCCATACTTCGTTTGTAATAGGTGCTTGATACTTTCTGTCTCCACTGTTTTCATTTGTATTAGAACACATCTGGATAGTATAGTTTGCAAGAATGCATTATGATTTGCGGTCAATAAAATAATAATTGCATACTCAGGTGGCTCTTCAATTGTTTTTAACATTGCATTTTGAGCTTGAGCATTCATCTTTTCCGCATCTTCGATTATATAGATTTTGTACTTATTACTATATGGCTTTATTACAACATCATTAATTAGCATCTCACGAATTTGTTCGACGCCTATGTTTCTTTTGAATTTATTCGTTTTTTTATCAAATTCTCGAGAAATATATATTATATCTGGATTATTATGACTAAGTGTCTGCTTACATGAATGACATTGGCCACAAGCATCCTCAGCAGGATTCTCGCACTGAAGCATCATTGCAAATGCTTCTGCCAACATCATTTTTCCTGAGCCTTTTTCTCCACTGAAAATATAGGCATGGCTATGATTTCCTGTTTTTACTGCGTTGATAAGAAGGTTTTTGGCAGCCTCCTGACCTATAATTTCTGAAAAGCTCATTAAAATTCTCCCTTATGTGACAATATCAAGTAGCAAACCTCTGATTTCGTCAACCTTATTTAGTATAGCTAAGTGGTCCTTTTCATCTTGGACCAAGGCTGTAGCAAGCTCGTCCATTCGTTCATCCACAAGCTTAATCATACCATAAACTCTGTGGCGGCCGCGTCTGTCCAAAAAGTTCTCTCTGGAAAACTTATGGCTGCGATTTACTACTTCATTTAAAAAGTCTTTTACCAAGCCACGGTATCTTTTCATATCTCTGATATCCATGTGCTCAGACAAAAGCTTTCCCTGAACAGAAATATCGTTTAGCAGATTTGTGAGCTTTTCCTGAAGCTCTGCGTCATCTACTGCAGCTGCGAGCGTAAACTTAAATGTCTCATCCACATGCCCTGCCTGTTTTGCTGTTTCTGCTGGTTGAACCCCTTCAAGACCATTAATTCTAATATCCAT
>JAEEGH010018656.1_pt1 | contig 14637 bp, 14 predicted proteins | sample 9134181 | NCBI WGS metagenome assembly JAEEGH01 (sample SAMN16246544, study PRJNA631951) | gut metagenome | biome: gut microbiome; feature: rumen; material: DP-attached | host: Bos | place: Iran: Karaj | collected 2018-10 | reverse complement strand
ATCATAATGATTCTAACGCTTCTGTGTAATTTAGCTGCCAAAGCATTAAGTTTCTCCTCATTACGACCAATAATCCAGATTTCTTCAAGAGAATTAAATCTTCTGTCTATCTCAAGTGTTGCTTCATAGCCAATACCTGAAGATGCACCTGTGATAATCGCAATTTTCCTGCCGTACATAATCTATCTCCTTTATAAAGTAATATTTACGCTCTTCTTATTAATTGCGGATCTTAAATTAAGTGTAAAACCATCTACACCATTTGCCACAGCACTTTCCGGAACTTCTGATACAACCACAAGTCTTATGGTCTCACCTGCTCCAAGCACATCATTATGAAGCATCAAATCATCAAATAAAAGTGTAGTAAGCGCTGTATAATCACTACCGTTTCCTTTGAATTTGCCTCTAAGCTGAGCATCAGCAAAATTAAGGGAAATGATGGTATCTGTTGTATTGGTTACATCAAAATAAGATACGATAAAAGCATTGCCCATGGCTGAAGACATTGTAAATGCCATAGCCTCTCCAGAATCAGGATAAGTATCCTTAATATCAGAACCTGCATATGTAATGCTGATTCCCTCAATCTCAACCACATCTTCCAAAGTTGATGCAGAAGCCGAAGAACTGGAGCTTCCGCCACCTTCAACTTCTATATCATCAGGCGCATTCTCTCTTTCCTGAATCTCTTTAAGAAGTCTTTCTTCTTCCTCAATTCTTGCAAGTTCAGCCTGTCTTTCAATTTCAACCGCAATGGCAACAGGCTTCTCTTCTTCAGATAGAAGTTTGGAATTATAATTAACATCATGCTCTAAAAGAATCATGGACATATAGGTTGTAACCTTATCCATATCTTCTTCAGATAAATCAGGTATGGCATTCATGCAGCCGGTCAGTATGGTCATACTAAAAGCCAATAATGAAATTGTTAAGATTTTTTTCTTCATACCGTTTTCCTTTTATTCTTCATCTTCTTCATCAAAATTAATTATGATACCCTGTTCTTTAAGTTCTTCTTCCATCATTCTGATTTTATTTTCCTTCTTACGAAGCTCCGCCTCTTTCTCAGACAGTTCAACAGACCATTCGGAATACTTATTAATCAGAGCATTCTCATAATTAAGAATATTAACATTGTCTCCAGTTGTCGTTATATAGAAAAGCACGCCAATTACCACAACAAGCATGGCAATTATTCCAAGGCACCAGTAAAGAGCTATTGTGGAAGCGCTTGTCTTTGTCTTATTACGCTCCTTTTCCTGTTCCATGAATTTGTCATATTTTTCCAGAGTATTCTTGGAATCAAAATCAAATGTGGAATAAAGCGGAACCGGCAAAATATCTCCAAGGCTTTCATTCTTCTCAATTCTTGCCTTAATTTCCTTCATATAGTCCTGACCGATCGGTGTTTTAAAAGTCCTGCTTTCAATACATTTGTTATAGACTTTATATAACAAAACATCGTCAGCCTTTGAAAGTTTCTCTTTTAATTTATTAACTTTATCCAGTTCATCTCTTGCAAGATTAGCATCTGCCGTATTGGCAAAAAGATAATCTCCAACCTGATTCTCTTTATTCATAATTTCTTCCTAAAAACACAATTAACGCATTATGGTTTATTATACCACAAAAGCTATATTTTGTCATATTTTTACTGAAAAAATCCCCGCCACTACCATACACCCAAAATATATACTTATGTAAACCAATTCACACAAAAAAATAAAAGCCACAGAATACCGTTTCCATGACTTTCATTTAAGTGGAGTAGACGGGAGTCGAACCCGTGTCCAAAAATAAATTCCCTGTCCTTCTACTATCATAGTTACTTATTAGTAATTCCCCGACTTAAAGGAGAAGCAACACCCCTTTTAAGTCAGGTAGCTTCATGATACGCCCTTGTACTCAAAGCTTTGTACAAGTCGTTTCCTGCGAATGATGATGCCCTATATAAACGTGCAGGTCCGAAAATACAGGACAAGCTGCATCTTAGGCAGCTACTGCTAATTTATTATCAGCGTTTATATTTAGGTTTGTGATGTAACGTATCACATCCGGATAGCTTCTCCAGCTGCATTATCCCTGTCGAAACCTTGACTACCCCATATTTAATTGTATATATATTATAACCTTTTTAAGGATTATAATCTACATTTTCAGGCTTTCTCTGAATTCTCTTTCCACAGAACGTTTAAGATCTTTCTTTGCAATATCTTCACGTTTGTCATATAACTTCTTACCTTTGCAAAGTCCAATCTCAACCTTGGCCTTACCATTTTTAAAATAAACCGATAAAGGTATAATGGCATAACCCTTTTCAGATGCCTTACTTGCAAGCTTGATTATCTCTGATTTATGAAGAAGAAGCTTACGTACTCTCATGGGGTCTTTATTAAATATATTTCCCTTTTCATAAGGTGAAATATTCATCGCATTTATAAAAGCCTCATTATGGTCTATATTCACATAAGCCTCTTTAATGGAGCATTTCCCTAATCTTAAACTCTTAACTTCAGTTCCTGCAAGGGCAATGCCGCATTCATACTTTTCTTCAACGAAATAATCATGATATGCTTTTTTATTATTTGCAATTAATTTGCTGCCTTCACTCATTTTACTCACCTAAATCAAAATCAATGGTTCTTGAAGATACATCAACATTTATAACCCTGATTTTAATACTGTCTCCCAGTCGGTATTTCAAATTTCTTCTATTCGATCTCACCTCTTTAGTTTTATCGTCATAGAATAATTTTTCTTTACCTCTTTGTCCTAATCTTATCATACCTTCAATGGTATTTGGAAGCATAACAAACATTCCAAAATCAGTCACTCCCGACACAACGCCTTCGTATTCCTCACCGATTCTTTCAATCATATACTGCGCTTTCTTAAGGCGGTTAACCTCTCTTTCAGCCTGAACCGCCCTTCTTTCACAGTTTGAAGATGATGCAGCAAGGCCTTCCAAAGTCATATTATAATAATTAATCTTATCATCATCCATACGATTATTTAGATAATCCTTGATAATTCGATGCACAAGCAAATCCGGATAACGTCTGATAGGCGATGTAAAATGGCAGTAATAATCAGACGCCAGTCCAAAATGCCTGTTCTGATATGAAGAATATCTTGCCTGATTCATGCATCTTAAGGTCATAAAGGACACAAAGGCTTCCTCACTCTTTCCTTCCACGCTCTTAAGAAGTTTCTGAATTTCCATTGGATGAACCTTGCCATGGTTGGTCTTAATGGTAATTCCCATGGTATGAAGAGTATTTTTAAGTTCATCGATTTTATCAGCGCCCGGTTCCTCATGAATTCTGTATACACAAGGCATATGCTCATCATAAAGTGCCTTCGCCACAGTCTCATTGGCCATTATCATGAAATCCTCAATAATTTTGGAAGCTTCATTTCTCTCATGAGCCCTGATTATAACAGGAAATCCCTCATCATTAAGAATAATCTCGCTCTCATCTATGTTAAAATCAATGCCTCCTCTGTCCTGCCTTCTTTTTCTGATAATCAAAGACAGTTCGTGCATTAAAGGAAAAATATGTGCAATCTCATTATATTTATCATTCTCTTCCTTATCACCATCAAGTATCTTTTGCACCGAAACATAGCTCATTCTGTGATTAACATTAATTACAGTTTCGGCGATTTTGTGCGAAATAACATTACCCTTATTATCAATATCCATAATGCAGGATAATGTAAGTCTGTCCACCTGTTCATTTAAAGAGCAGATTCCATTCGACAGTTTTTTAGGAAGCATCGGAATAACCCTGTTACAAAGATATGCGCTGGTGCCTCTTTTGATGGCTTCTTCATTAAGTTTCGAGCCCAAAGTAACATACTCTGAAACATCAGCAATTGAGACATAAAGCCTGTACATATCGCCATTCTTTTCGATGGAGATGGCATCATCAAGATCTTTAGCACTGTCAGAATCAATGGTAACAGTTATCTTATCCCTTAAATCCATTCTTTTAGCTGCATCTTCAGGCGAAACACTGTCTGGAATCCTCTCAGCCTCAGCCATTACTTCTTCCGGAAATTTATCAGGAATATTCATGGATTCCACAATGGCTCTTATATCAACCCCCGGTTCATCCTTATAACCGATTATTTCAATTATCTCGCCTTCAGCATGACTGTTCCTCGAAGCCGGATACTCAGTAATCTTACAGATTACCATCTGACCATCCTTTGCTCCATTAATGTCTTTTTTAGGAATAAATATATCTTCTTTTAAAACTTTTCCATCCGGAATCACAAAGCCGAAATCCTTACTTTTATCAAGCACACCAACCACTTTGGTAATGCCTCTTTCAAGAATTTCAACAACCTTTCCTTCATCCTTCTTTCCGGCTCTTTTTAAGGTGATTTCAACTTTAACCTTATCTTTTTCAAAAGCCCCGTTTCGATCAGATGACGGAATATATACAGAATAATTCTCATCCACATCCACAAAACCACCTCTTGATCCGGATACGTATATTCCCTCTATATATGTAATTTTACCTTTCTTCTTTCCCAAAATAAAATAACCTCTGGTTTTAAACCTTTTTGCAATCGAGTAGGGGTCCCTACTCGATGTCCGTTAGGTGCAAATGCAGACTTGCAAGCAATTCTGCACTTGCACCCTCTTCGCACAAAAAAAAGCGCCCTCTTAAATTAAGAGAGCGCTGTAAATTCAAGTAAATCAATTTAGAATATGGTCAGATTTAATACAACTGAAAGTATTATAAAACCTATAGCCAGAATTCTTGTTATCTTTACAAGAACACCTTCCATAGATCTGCCCTTATTCCTGCCCCAGTAGCTTTCAGCCATACCGCCGATTGAACCGAGACCAGCACTTTTGCCCTCCTGCATTAATACAAGGAATGTTAATGCAACACATATTATAATAAAAAGAATAGTTAAAACTATTTTAAGTACGTCCATAATTAAACCTATATCCTTTCGTTAGGCCACTAACTGTCTTAATATATCATAGTAAAATGTTAAATGCAAGAAAAAATTATAACATTTCCGTTTCAAACTTGATTGTTAATTTATACTGAGGATAGTCTTTTGCCAGGTTTTCAGCAATTATTCTGTTAATATCTTCCGGCTTGTATTTACAGCCAAAAGGTATTGGAAGTTCAAATATAATACATAATCCTTCCTCTTTTGCTGTCACCCTGAAATCATGATATTTAAGGCTTAAATCAATTTCTGAGAGTTTTTCATTAATATAAGCCTTTAATACATCAACAATTTCATTATCCACCTGAACCGGATCCACATGAATCGATGCATCTATTCCAAGTGTATTTTCAATTTCACTTTCTATTTCATCAATAACATCATGTACAAGTACCAGATTATTTCGATAATCAACCTCTGCATGAAGCGAAAGCATTCTTCTGTTTGGACCATAATCATGAATTATCAGATCGTGATACCCAAGAATCATCTTCTGTTTCTTTACTATATTTTCTATTTTTACAACCAGCTCCGGATTAGGCTTCGTTCCAAGAAGCGGTGAAGACGTTTCTTTAAGTGCATTTATTCCGGCTCTAAGTACAAAGAGCGAAACCACAATACCTGCATAGGCATCAATATTGATTTTAAAGAAATAATAAATAACAGCAGATGCTATAACCACACTTGTTGCAAACACGTCGCTGGCGCTGTCAAGAGCCGTTGCCTTTAATGTTGCAGAGCCAAGGCGTTTCCCATAAAAGAAATTATATGAACTCATATAAATCTTAACAAGCACTGATATTATCATAATAATCAGCGCCCATATACTGATATTAATCTCACTCGGATTAAAAATCTCCGCAACGGAAGTATGGAATAATTCAAAAGCCATGAGAATAATAACTATGGATACCACAAGGCCGGAAATATATTCCATTCTGCCATGTCCAAAAGGATGCTCTTTATCGGGTTTTTGCCTTGATACTACAAAACCAAATAGTGTTACTAAAGAACTTCCTGCATCCGAAAGATTATTTAATGCATCAGCAAGGATTGATACGGAAGATGCAAAAAAGCTTAATAATATTTTAAAAACAAATAATAAAACATTAAGTATGATTCCAAAAATGGCGCAGATTATGCCATATGATGTTCTTACCTTTGCATCTTCAGTATTCTTATAATCTTTAATAAATATCCTGGAAAGTAATAAAATCATTACTTAACTTAAGCTCCTACCTGTGATAATTATTCTCTTTCACATAATAACGGATCGAGCCTTCGGCAAAATGATTGTAAGAACCGGTGCTGTCACCAAAATCATTGGATTTCTTCAAAAGCAATCCCGTAATAAATACAGATAAAGAAACAGCAATTAATAAACCAAGTATAAATCCAAGTCCACTCATTATACATCCTGCCTTTCTTTACTAAATCTGTTTATAGCCTGCTCTTTGGTTAAATCTATACTCTTTTTAACTTTACTGAAATAATTGATTCCGGCAATAATTATAAATATTGCACCAACAATTATTACTCCTATCAGTTTACCCGGAGCATCATCCGAATCTGATAACGCACCAAGTATTCCACTTACAATAAATGGAATAAATGTAGTAAATACTCCAAAAAGCACAATCATTGTGACTACAACCTTCCACATTACATACGGAAGACCGCCAACCAGTTTACCCGTCTGACCATTAACCATAAGAGTATATGGAATATTTTCATATCTGACTGTCATAAACCATACAGGTGCCAGCAGATACTTATTACCAAGTAAATCAACTTTCGGATCGCTTGATACAACCTGATGTCCGGAACCCGGCACAGTTTTCATTACTTCTCCAACAAAAAGATCACATGCTTTTTGAATAGCATTACCTCTTATTACATTCATTGCCATATCATATCTGTCAGCATAGAATCCTGAAAGATATTTGGCATCAAAAGGAACACTGTTTTTTACGTAAAAAGGTTCCAGTTTCTGGGATGAATCATCATTAAGCATCTTGGATGCATCATAAGTCAAATCCCTGAAAGTAGTCTCTCCCGCTCTTCTGGCATACTTGGTGACGGTGGTTTTGCCGCTTTTAACCTTATATCTGATTATAAGGTCATCTTCATATCTCATATCATATGTCCAGAAAGGTACATATATACCTCTGACTCTTTCTATATCAATTTTCTTTAATTCAGCAGGAATATATAAACCTTTTCTTACTCTCTGCTGCATAATTCCTATAGCCTGCTCCTTGGTTACTGAGAAAGGAATAACAATATCAGGCTTATCCATTCCCTCAACCCTGGAAAAAATAACCGTCGGCTGACCACAATAAGCACAGAAAGATGAACTTTCAACACCATTTACTGCAAGTTCTGCGCCGCAGGAAGAACATCTGTAGATATTAACATTTAATTTTTCCTTCTCTATTGTATCCTGATTCTTGTTTGCCGCATTTAAATCAGGATTCTGATTCTCCCTGTTAACCTGACTTTGTGCCTTAATCTGTCCGTCAGTATACTGGCTGGTTTTCTCTTCCATGTGGGCATAAAGCTGATTAATCTCATCCATGGTAAAAATGGAACCACAGTATTCGCATTCCATTTTATCCAAAGCCGCATTATATTTTAAAGCGCCATAGCAATTAGGACATTTATATGTCATCTTACCTTCTCCTTAAATATAATCATGGGTATCACCCATCTCAGTACCTGATAAATTGGATTTGCATATCCACTTTGTCATAATTGTACAGGTAAGAGCTGCTGCATTGGCAAGTAATAATAAAACCAAAATTAATTTCATATCTATTTCTCCTGTCTCTTTGTTGCGTATCTTCTTACTCTTCTTTCCTTCGTAAGATCAAATACTTCCAGATATTTCATAAATGAATCATATGCAAATTTCGCATTAAAAATAAGAATTACAAAAAGTACAATTGAAAACTGGAACAATAATCTGTCTCCTAAAATTTCCAGCATTTCAAGTGCAGGAATTACTATAAAAGTAATAATAAGGCATATTACTGTAAAAATAATTAATGATGTAACAATAACCTTGGATTTATCAAGCGGCATAGCACCCACCAGTTTACCGGTCTGGCCATTAACCGCAAATGTATATGGCTCGCCCTTATACTGAAGACACATGAAATAAGCAGGCAGATAAGCATATCTTGTATTTGTTCCCCAGTGATAAACCGGAGTTGATTTAATTATTTTTTTACCGCCACCATCTACCATATCCATGGCTTCCTGGCACACAAGGGTATTGGCCTTCTTATAGGCATTAGCCTTCATTCTTGCTTCTGATATATCATATCTGTCTGAATAATATCCACTTAAGTAACTGATATCAAAAGGCTTTGATAATTCAAAATAATAAGGCTCTATCATAAATGAAATATTATCATTTAAATCTATTGACGCATCACAGGCAAGGTTCTTAAATTCCCTGTGCATCGGAATACTTTGATAAGACTTTTTTGAATTTCTCGAACCACCGGACCATCTTCCATAAGATGAAGCAAAACTTGCCTTGGATGTTGAATATTCAACTGTAATGAAATCAGAGTACTCAAGTTCATAAAGCCAGTATGGAATATATATACCTGAGATTCTGTCTACAGTAAACTTTTTAAAAGCCTTAGGTATAAAGAACCCTTTCTGGAACTTGGTTCTTAATATATCCTCCGCCTTACCCTTTGTTATTTCAAAAGGAATAATAACGTCAGGCTTTAAAATACCATCCACCCTGTCAAATACAATTGTCGGCTGGCCACAATAGGCGCAGAAAGAAGAAGTCTCCTTGCCATTTATGTTTAGCTCGGCACCACATGATGTACACTTATATACATTGGTTTCAAGGATTTCCCTGACAATATCTGCCTGATCGAATACACTCCTGTCTGCTCCGGCTGTTTTGTAATCTTCATCATTTTCAGGTTCATTAATGTTTACAAAACTTCCACAATGCTCACAGAACAGGTCTTTTTCGGACGGATCATATTCCAAAGAAGCGCCACAATTAGGGCATTTAATAACCATCTTTTTCTCCTTTTACAAAAATAATACACAATTTGGAATATTATAACATTTTTCAGGTAAAATATAAAGAGGAAGGCTATTAACCTTCCTCTTATACTAAAACATAATTTTTATTAGGATTATTGTTTCTCTGGATGAACAATCTTACCAAAGTCTGGCTTAAGTGAAGCACCACCAATAAGACCGCCATCAATATCTGGCTTTGATAATAATTCATAAGCATTACCAGCATTCATTGATCCGCCGTACTGGATTCTAACAGCCTCAGCTGTAGCATCGTCGTAAAGCTTTGCAATAAGATCACGGATAAGCTTACATACTTCTTCAGCCTGATCAGCTGTAGCTGTCTCGCCTGTACCGATAGCCCAGATTGGCTCGTATGCGATAACAAGATTCTTAACCTGATCTGCTGTTACATCTGTAAGATCCCACTTAATCTGTCTTTCAATCCACTCTTTGTAAGTACCAGCCTTACGAAGTGCAAGTGACTCACCACAGCAAAGGATTGGCTTAAGACCAGCTGCAAATGCCTTTTTAACCTTAGAATTGATTAAGATATCGTTCTCACCGAAGATATCTCTTCTCTCTGAATGTCCGATGATGATATATTCAACACCGGCATCCTTAAGCATTGGAGCAGAAATCTCACCTGTGAAAGCACCCTTGTCTTCAATGTAGAAGTTCTCAGCACCAACCTTAACATTAGTTCCCTTAACAGCCTCAGCTACAGGAACGATGTCAATTGCAGGTACGCAGTAAACTACATCTACATCATCACTAACTACTAAATCTTTTAATTCATTAACCAGAGCAACTGCCTCTGAAGGAGTCTTGTTCATTTTCCAGTTGCCGGCAATAATTTTTCTTCTAGCCATTTTAATATATCTCCTTAATTTTATTTATCATCTGCTGCATATACACCAGGAAGTTCCTTACCCTCTAAGAATTCAAGAGAAGCACCACCACCTGTGGAGATATGGCTCATCTTATCAGCGAAACCAAGCTGGTTACAAGCAGCTGCACTATCACCACCACCGATAATAGTTGTAGCATCTGTTTCAGCAAGTGCCTTAGCTACTGCAATTGTACCTTTAGCAAGAACAGGATTCTCGAATACACCCATAGGTCCATTCCATACTACTGTCTTAGCATTCTTAACTGCATTAGCATATAACTCAGCTGTCTTAGGTCCGATATCAAGACCTTCCTTGTTTGCAGGAATCTTATCAGCATCTACAACATCTACAGCGATTTCAGCATCGATAGGATTTGGGAAACCATCAGCGATTGTTGTATCGATAGGAAGTAAGAGCTGCTTTCCAAGGCTCTCAGCCTTAGCCATCATTTCTTTACAGTAATCAATCTTCTCATCATCTACAAGTGAGTTACCAATTTCATATCCCTTAGCTTTAAGGAATGTGAATGCCATACCACCACCGATGATAAGTGTATCGCACTTCTCAAGTAAGTTATTGATAACGTTAAGCTTATCAGCAACCTTAGCACCACCAAGGATAGCTACGAAAGGTCTTACTGGATTCTCAACTGCATTACCTAAGAAATCGATTTCCTTCTGCATAAGGTAACCAACTGCACAGTTGCCGCCTTTTTCACGAACATACTTTGTAACAACAGCTACAGAAGCATGTGCTCTGTGTGCAGAACCGAAAGCGTCACATACATAATCATCACAAAGATCAGCAAGTTCCTTAGCGAAAGCTTCGCCGGCATCCTGAGGCTTTGTCTCTTCTTTGCCACGGAATCTTGTATTCTGAAGAAGAACTACATCTCCTTCATTCATAGCTGCAACAGCAGCTGTAGCATCAGCGCCTGTTACATTGTAATCCTTAACGAATACAACGTTCTTACCTAATTTCTCAGATAACTTAACAGCTACAGGAGCAAGTGATTCCTTCTCATTTGGTCCTTCTTTAACTTTTCCAAGGTGTGAGCAAAGGATAACCTTAGCGCCATCGCCAATTAACTTATTGATTGTAGGAAGAGCTGCATTAATTCTTGTTTCATCTGTGATAACGCCATCTTTTAATGGTACGTTAAAGTCACATCTAACTAATACTCTCTTACCCTTAGCATTAAAATCATCAACTGATTTCTTGTTTAATGACATGATAAATGTCCTCCTTAACTTTTATTAAATAAATAAGGCCCGGCCCAATCTAGGCCGGACCTCATTAAATTTAGAAGTTAATTAATTCGTAAGTTCTAATTATAACTCAGCGAAGTACTTAATTGTTCTAACCATCTGGCTTGTGTAGCTGTTCTCATTATCATACCATGAAACAACCTGTACAAGTGAGTTGCCATCATCCATCTTTGAAACCATTGTCTGGTTAGCATCAAAGAGTGAACCAAATCTCATACCGATGATATCAGAAGAAACAAGCTTCTCTTCTGTATAACCGAATGATTCGTTAGCAGCTGCCTTCATTGCTGCGTTGATACCATCTACAGTAACTTCACCCTTAACTACAGCGTGAAGAATTGTTGTTGAACCTGTAGGGGTAGGAACTCTCTGTGCAGCACCGATAAGCTTACCATTAAGTTCTGGAATAACAAGACCGATAGCCTTAGCAGCACCTGTTGAGTTAGGAACAATGTTAGCTGCACCAGCTCTTGCTCTCTGAAGGTCACCCTTTCTGTGAGGACCATCAAGGATCATCTGGTCACCTGTGTAAGCATGAACTGTTGTCATGATACCACTCTGAATAGCAGCGTAGTCGTTAAGAGCCTTTGTCATAGGTGCAAGGCAGTTTGTTGTACATGAAGCTGCTGAAATGATTGTATCATCCTTTGTAAGTGATGTGTGGTTAACATTGAATACGATTGTAGGAAGGTCATTACCTGCAGGAGCAGAAATAACTACTTTCTTAGCACCAGCATTGATGTGTGCCTGTGATTTTTCCTTAGATGTATAGAAACCTGTACACTCAAGAACAACGTCTACACCGATCTGACCCCAAGGAAGGTTGTTTGCATCTGCCTCTTTGTAGATCTGAAGTGTCTTTCCGTCAACTGTGATTGTGTTAGCTTCGTCATCAGCTGTTACTGTGTGCTTATTCTCTCCGATTGCTCCACAGTATCCGCCCTGTGCTGTATCATACTTAAGAAGATGAGCAAGCATTGAAGGCTTTGTAAGATCGTTGATTGCAACTACTTCATATCCTTCTGCTCCGAACATCTGTCTGAAAGCAAGACGACCGATACGGCCAAAACCATTAATTGCTACTTTTACTGCCATTTTTAAATCCTCCTAAAAATATGTTTGATATTTTTTTATCAACATTCTTATTGTAATAAAGTGACGCTATAATTTCAAGATATATTTGTTTATTTTAGTAAATTTTTATGCTACTATAAGTTATGTTGACGGGGATTTTAGTCGATATTATATGTTATGTAAATCTAACGTAAAATCAGAGGTTAAAAATCATGATAATTACTGATGTTCATATGCATACCAATAATTCCGGGGATTCACAGGCTCCCATGTCGGAAATGGTTTCATCTGCCATAAATAAGGGACTTAAACATATATGTTTCACAGACCATTATGATATGGATTTTCCTTATACAATAAACGGTGAAGAAGGAATGTTTGAGCTGGATTTGGATAAATACAGAAAAGATTATGAGTCAAACCTTTCATTATATGGAGACAAAATTGATCTAAATTTCGGTATTGAACTTGGAATAATGCCTACAACATATGATAAATTAAGAGATTACCTTAAAGATAAGCAGTTTGATTTCATTATTGGCTCATCTCATACATGCACCTGCATGGATGTCTACTATCCTGCCATTTATGAAGGAAGAACCGATGTCCAGGTTTTCAATATGTATTTTAGTGAGATATATGATAATATCTGTAATTTCACGGATTTTGATATCTATGCTCACCTTGATTATGTTGTAAGATATGCTCCAAATGGTGATGCCAATTATAAATTTAGTAATCATGCGGATATTTTTGAAGCCATTCTTAAACGAATTATAGAACTTGGCAAGGGAATCGAACTTAATACCGGTGGTTTAAGAGCCAGGGTAAGCCGAATTAATCCATCTGAAGATGTACTTAAAATGTACCACTCTTTAGGCGGCGAAATCATTACAATCGGTGCCGACGCCCACAGCCCTGAGGATGTGGCCCACGAGTTTAAATATGCCGAGGAACTGCTTAAAAGCATAGGTTTTAAATATCTGGCATATTATAAAAACAGAAAACCTGAATTCATAAAATTATAAAATTAAGTCCACCTGGATTAAAGACTTGAATACTCTTTAACCAAAGTGGACTTTATTATTTATTATGACATTTAGTGCATAATCATTTCTTCATGGCTGCACCTTCAATTATTTTGTCCTTTTGAATGCCATCCTTATTCTATATTCTGCGTTTTTACTTATTTATACGAATAAAGTTACAATTCTCTCTGTTTCTTCTTGTATAAATCCACTGTGTAGCAAGTTTCCTGGCAAGATTCAGTCCAAGAGTTCCTCCTCCATTAGCAGAATCCGGATCAATAAGCTTATGTTCCGCAGTAGGATCAAATCCATTACCATCATCCCAGAAAGCAACAATTACATCATTTCCGACTTTTCCACAATAAAACTTAAGATAATTAGCTCCGGAAGTTTTCAAAACAACTACAAATAATTCTTCACAGACAAGTTTGGCCTTTGTAGCCAGAGCAATATCATCAACAGCAGAATCAATAATTTCATTAATATTATCAAGACTGTCTATATTCAAATTAATATCATTAACGGCCATCATATCAGGAGATATATTCCACTCTTTGGCTATTTCTCTCCAGTCTTCACCTTCATGCTCTTCTCCACTTCTTGTTTCCTTGGCATGATAGAATAAATCCTGTTTATTGCTGCTGTTTGTCTTCTTAAGAGCGGATTTAAATACAATCGACAGCGCTTCATATATAGTCTTTTTCTTAACGATTGCAATTATTATTACAATAATCAGCAGAATAAGAAGAATCACAATCACAATCAAAGGAATAAGTACATAATATGCAATATATTTATTTATTGCAGTACAGTATACCTTAAATGTAATATCATTGCCTTCTGCTTCGAAAACAGCACTGGTTCCATTAACGCTCACGTTCTCAACCGGAACCCACTCTTCTCCTTCAAGAATATATACAGTAAATGCATCTTCAAGATTAACACCATAAAAATAACTGTTAAATCTGATGGTATGTTTATCAAGTCCATCATCCGGAATAATAATATTCGAATAACATATACTATAATTGTTAAGATCTTCAAATGTATTCTCTTCAAGCAGATTATTTACAACCAGTTCGTCCCCTTCTTTAAACTGACCGTCAACCATAATCTGTGACTGATGAAGATCCTCATATTCAGGACCGGCAAGGGAACCAACATATTTAGTCATGGTAGCATAAATCTTGGTATCTAAGACAACATTATCCAGTTCTTTATAATTCCAGGATGCGTAATATCCTTCTTTACACGGAGCATCAGGGTAATCTGACTCTTTTACAGAAGCATTATATGGAATATACATGGTCTTAAGAATAGCCTTTTCGTCAGTCT
>JAEEGH010018652.1_pt1 | contig 14639 bp, 7 predicted proteins | sample 9134181 | NCBI WGS metagenome assembly JAEEGH01 (sample SAMN16246544, study PRJNA631951) | gut metagenome | biome: gut microbiome; feature: rumen; material: DP-attached | host: Bos | place: Iran: Karaj | collected 2018-10 | reverse complement strand
CTCAAGGTGTTCGAGCTGAACGGCCGTCCGATGTTCTACTACACGGACTACAAGGACCTCGCGCCCATCAAGCGCATGTACGACCAGTGGCAGGCGCTCAAGCACCTGCAGTTCGAGTTCATGCAGGACCATGCCGAGATCGCGCCGGACGTCTTCCGCGTCCGCTACTCCAACGGCGAGGAAGTGGTGTGCAACTACGCCGACGAGCCGTTCGCCTACCGCGGACGATCAGTTGCACCGATGGCCTACCGCCTCTATGGAAAGGGAAAGTGAAATGGCAAAACAGGTTGTGACGGCCTGCGGCGTCGCTCTGGCGATGCAGGCGTTTGCCGGGTCGCTGACCGTCGGCTGCCCGACGGCCGGCATCGACGAGTTCCGCGCTGTGGCCGCATTCGCGAAGTCGATCGGCGCTACGCACGTCGACGCGAGCCAGATCGAGCATTCCCTCTGGCAGTGGAACGCGAACCGGTACGACCCGTATCCGAACTGGTCGATGCACCGTCCCTCCATCTTCAAGTTCATCGTGCCGCCCGAGCTCTCGGCCTATCTCCCCGCCGATTACGCCGAGCGGAACCTGAGCGCGCTGAAGGCGCGCGCGCAAGTGCTGAAGGAGCACGGCCTCAAGGCCGACTTCACCGGCATGGAGCCGGCGTATTTCCCCGAGAAGGCGTATCTGGACCATCCGCAGTGGCGCGGCGCGCGTTGCGACCAGGCGCGCCGCGCGCGGAGCGAATACTACGCGCCCTGCGTCGAGAACCCCGAGGTCCGGCGCATGTACGTGGACGCGGTGGCGAAGCTGTGCGCCGTGTGTCCGTTCGACCGGTTCAGTTTCCGCTGCAACGACTCCGGCAGCGCGCTGTGCTGGAGCGAATCGCTCTACCCCGGCAAGAACGGACCGGCCGCGTGCCGCGGCGTTCCGTACGGGAAGCGCGTGGCCGACGCGCTGTCCATCTTCCAGGAAGGCGCCGCCAAGGCCGGCCTGCCGAACGCGAAGGTCAACTTCCGCGCCAGCCTCGGTCCCGAAGAGGCGATCTTCCCGTGGATGAAGCCCGGGCAGAGCGTCAACAACATGACGGCGCAGGGGAAGGCTGCCACCTACACCGTCGGATTCCCGAACAGGTTCGCCGATTTCTCCGCGCCGGTCTTCGCCCTCACGCGTCTGCCGTATCTCGTCGCGCAGCTGCAGGAGGCGCAGAAACATCCCGACGCCGACGTGGCGATCGGCCTGCGGTCGCTCGACGAACAGTGCGCCCTAGAGCTCATCCGGCGGCACCTGCGCGTTCCCGTGGGCGAGGGCCCGGTCGCGAAATGGACGGCGGTGAGGGAGGGCGCCGAGTCGTTCGTCGGCAAGGAGCACGCCGTTGAGCTCGCGGAGGGATACGAGGCGCTGGAGGGGGCGATCGAGCGGACGGCGAGCTTCTACTCGGGCGGGCACCTGTTCCTCCTCGGCTCGCTTCACCAGCGGTGGTTCCTGCGTCCGCTCGTCGCGTTCCCGGGCGAGCTGAAGGGCGAGGACCGGTCGTACTGGCGCGAATACATCTTCCAGGCACAGACGGAGGAGGACGCGAACAACCTTCTCGACATGCAGGCGCACCGGTGGCTGAGCGGCTACGGCGGCGCAACGCTCGTCAATATGTCCATCTCAAGGGGCGCGCTGCCGCTTGCCAGCAAGGCGTGCGGCATCTTCTCCAAGGCCCGCGCGTGGGCGGTGGACGCGCGCGCGGCGCGTTACCTGGAGGACCAGGCGTGGAAGATCAAGATGTATGTCTGCATCCTCAAGAACGCGCGCAACGCGGTGGAGTTCCAGTCGATACTCGACCGCACGGACTTCGCGTCCGCCCCGCGCGACACGTCCCCCGCGATCGACGAGCAGGGCGACAGGCGGTGGTACAAGATCAACCAGATCGTGCGCGACGAGATCGACAACTCGCTACGGATGATCGAGATCCTCGAACGCGCGAAAGATCCCGTCTTCGACCATGCGGCGTCCGACGCGGAGCAGACGATCATGCGGCTGGGGCCGAAGGCGTCCGTCATCCGCGACCTCCGCCGCCGCATCTCGATCATGGAGGCGCACCGCCGCGATTTCCTCAGACTCTACAGGAGCTACAACAAATGAAAAGACTGACTGCCATTCTCGTTCTCGCGTTCGCCGCCTGCGCCTTCGCCGCGCCGAAGGTGAAGGCGCCGCCGTCCTTCGCAAAGGACGGGGAGCTGCTGCTCGAACCGACGTACTGCTGCTGTTCGGTGGAGTTCGGCGCGGCCCAGCCGATCAAAGGGCTGGCGCTGGAATATCGCAAGGCGGGCGGCGCATGGAGCCGGGTGCCGGCGCGGGAGTGGCATCATTATCCGCTTTCGCGCACGTACCGCGCCTCCATCCGCGACATCGAGGAGGATACGTCCTACGAGGTGCGCCTGGCGGCGAACGGGCACGTCGTCAAGTCGGCCACGTTCCGCACGTGGAAGAGCGAGGTGCCGGTTGCGAGGACCGTCGAGCTGTCGGCGGGCGGCGCGTTGCCGATCGTCATCTCCGAGAAGGGCACGGCCGACGGCTGGGTCCGCTTCACCGCGCCGCACGCGCTGGACTTCGGCGAAAGCGAGAAGGATGCGGTGAGCCTCGAAGGCGCCGAGTACGTGGTGTTCGACGGCCTGCGCATCCGGGGTACGCGCGGGCGCCACATCTTCAAGATGAAGGACTGCCGCCACGTGCGGTTCATCAACTGCGACTTCTCCCGCTGGGGACGCGTGGGGAAACCGCGCTTCGACCAGTACGGACGCAACTTCATGCCGGACATGGACCGGAAGTCGTACGGCATCAACTGCGATTCGGCGATCGAGATCGGCGAAGGCTGCTTCGGCGTGACGGTGGAGCGCTGCTACTTCCACGAGCCGCGCGGACGCGCCAACAGCTGGTACTATTCGCATCCGGCGGGACCCGAGGGCGTGATGATGGCGCACGCGGCGGGCTCGACGGTCATCCGCTGGAACGATTTCGTCGGCAGCGACGACCACCGCTGGAACGACGCCGTGGAGGGACGAGGCAACTTCTCGCACGACGGCGGGTTCAACCGGACGGGCGACGTGTACGGCAACTTCATGACGTACTGCAACGACGACTGCGTCGAGATGGACGGCGGGCAGCGGAACGTCCGCAACTTCGACAACCGCTACGAGGGCGCGCTGTGCGGCGTCTCCGTGCAGGGCTGCATGGTGGGGCCGAGCTACGTCTACCGGAACCTCTTCTCCGGGATGTGCGGCGAGTTCGGCGAGGCGGGGCAGACGCTCAAGGTCGGCGGCGGGGCGCACGGTCCGGAGGCGGAGGTGTTCGCCGAGAAGAACGTGTTCTGGGGCAAGGGGACGGGATTCATGATGACCACGAACCTGACGATCGTCAGCTCCGGCAACGTGTTCTGCGGCAAGCAGAAGATCGGCCAGATCCGCTACCTGAAATGGCCGACGACCAACTCGTCCACGGAAGGAGACGTGACGAAGGAGATCGAGGAGCGCGACCTCGACGCGGCGTATCCGATCCGTCCGATGTCGCTCATGCTGGACGGCGCGCGCTTCTCCGGCTTCAAGGTGAAGGGCGGCGCGTGCGAACCGTCCGCGTTGACCGTCCGCGTGCGCAGCAAGGGGCGCGCGTGCCGGTTCCGGATCGTGAAGAACGACGAGTTCGGCTGGCTGCGCGTCTCGCCCGCCGAAGGCGAGGTGCCGGCGGACGGCGAAGTGGCGCTGACGGTCACGCTGGACGCGGCGAAGATGAACGGCCGCCGCTGGTACCGCGGCGCGTTCCTCGTGCGGGACGAGAAAGGATTCTCCCGTCCGTTCACCGTCTACGCCGAGACGGAGTTCGTGCCGCCGTACCGTCCGGTCGTCGACAGCCCGCGGACCGTCTACGCGGAGGGCTTCACGGAAGGGGAGTACGCCGCGTTTTCCAAGAAGGAGCGGACGGTGGAGTTCTCGGTGCCGGAGGACGGGCGGTACTACGTGATGCTGCACGGCGTGGGCAAGGGGTATGTGAAGGGGGCGGTCGACGGCGATCCGCTGGAGGATTCCCGCCAGCAGGGGCAGGACTACCCCGTCTGGACGATGCTCACGCCCGGGCGCAAGCAGGGCAACATGCTCCGGCACTACGACCTCGCGAAGGGGCGGCACGTGATCCGCCTGAAGGGGCGTGGAAGCGAGTTCCGGTGCGACGGCGTCGCCGTGACCGACAACCCGCTCGCCTTTGAACCTCGGTAGGAGTGGCGACGACGGTGTTCGCCGGGCGTGATGTCGCGCTCGCGCTTGAAGGGCTTTCACGTATTTGATAGAATGCTGGCAACTTCTGCCGAGCGCGTCGGCAGGGGCGGCATGTTTTGCAAGGACGAAGAGGAGAGACTGATGAAGAGGCATTCGTTGAACGGTTGCTTGGTTGTTACGCTGGCGGTCTTGGTGGCCTGTCCGGCGGTGGCGCGTACCGTGACGGTCGCATCGTGCGACCGTTCGACGGGCGTGACGACGCTCGCGATCTCGGCGGCAGAGGTGGGTGACGGCGCGAAGGCGCTCGTCGCCGCGTGGTCGCCGAGCGACGTCGGGAACGCCGTTACGAACGCGCGCGAGACGCTCTACGTGGGCGCGGTGGCCGCCGCCGAGACGGAGAAGTCGTTCACGATCCCGGCGGCGTGGCGCGCGAAGGCAGGCTTCGTGCGGTTCTACCTCATGGCCGACGTGCCGCCGTACGACGCGCGCGTCGCCTCGCTGTACGCGCCGTCCGGCAGCACGGCCTGGATCGACACGGGGTTCGTGCCGAACGCCAACAGCGACATCCGCGTGACGCTCGCCTACGGAAATAATGACCAGTGGATTCCGTTCGGCATCGGCAGCCGCTGCTATCTCTTCCCACGTTATGCGCCCACAAACAATTCTTCAACATACTGGGTCGACTTCTTGGGGGCGGTGGGGGATTATAGTAAAACATACGGAGGGTCGGATGGAACGTCCACGGCCCCTCACGGAAAACGTCGGCATGAATACCGACTCAACGCGAAGGGCGCGCACATCGACGGCATCTGCTACGGATCGTTCAACCCGGCCAGCCTGACGAACTCGACCACCATTTCGCTTTCGCTGTTCGGACGGCGCAACAACAACGCTGCCGGCACGATCCAGGATACGCGCATGGGCGACGGTACGATCTTCTCCGCGCAGTTGCGCCAGAACGGCGCGTTGGTGCACGACTACGTGCCGTGCGTCAAGAACGGCGTGGCGACGCTCTACGACCGCATCACGGGTGTCTTCTGCGCGATCAACGGAAGCGGTTCATTCACGGAGGGCGCGGAGGTCGGTCCCGACGCGCAGGACTGCGGCGGCGTGGAGTCCGTCTCGGACGCGCTCGCGTTCGGTCCTGCGCTCGCGATCACGTCAGTCAATGTCGGCACGGGGGAGGCGACGGTGTCGTTCGCGGGAACGCACGACGAGGGCGTGCTCTATGCGGTGGCGGACACGGCCGACCGGGGCACGGCGGTCTCCGCGTGGGCGAACATCCACTTCCTCGGCAAGGTGGCGGCGGATGCGACAACGGCGACGTATTCGATTCCGAGCACATGGTTCGGCAACGGATACCAGATGCGGCTCCTCTGGCGTTCGGCGGCGGACTTCCCGTACGACCGCGAGGTCGAATGGCTCTACTCCGCCAGCTCGGCGTGGGTGGGCACGGACGTGATCCCGACCCTGTACACGAAGGTCTCGGTGTGCGGCAAGTCGCCGCTCAACATCTGCCTGTTCGGCCTGACTTCCCATTTCTTCTTTTTCCCCAACGCCGACTCAAGATATTATTACGGCTTCTTCGGCCTGACTGGAAACTTCGCCGTCGGCAACTACAATCCCGCGACTGCGTTCCGCACCTACACGCTCGGACCTGAAGGCGCGGAGATCGACGGGACGCGGGTAGCCGACTTTTCGGGGAGGACGCCGACGTACATGAAAATGACTAAATCCACCCCGATCTTCTATCGGCGCAATCACGAAAGCGGGAATCTCGATAAGACCGGCCAGGCCTGGGTCAAGTGGGCGAAGGTCTGGGAGGACGGACAGCTCGTGCGCGACTTCGTGCCGTGCGTCTCCAACGGCGTGGCCTACCTCTACGACCGCGTGAAACGCGAGTTCCGTCCGAGCCAGACCACTGCTGCGTTCACGCCGGGCGAGACGGTCGCCGTCGTGGCGGACGAAGAGATCGTCAGCTGGTCGAGTGCATTCAGCGCGTCGGCGGCGACCGCCACGTGGGACGGCGGCGGCGCGGACACCTCGTTCGCGACGGCGGCGAACTGGGACGGTGACGTGCTGCCCGATCTCGCGAATGGCTCGACGATACTGGCCTTCGCCACGGCCGGGTCGGCGGCGCAGGTTCCGGCGTCCGGCGCCTACGCGGGCGGCATCCGCTTCGACACGGCGAACAACTTCGCGCTCACGGCGGCGTCCGGCGGCACGCTCTCGATCGGCGCGGGCGGGCTCACGCTCGCGAATCGCGCCCTTCCGTCGGGAGCGACCTGGCGCATGCACGACCTTGATCTTCCGGTTGTCGTGGTCGCCGACCAGACGTGGGACATGTCGACGGTGGGGAACGGAGGGGGCGGCCAGCGTCTCCGCGTGCGGGGGAACATCCAGGGCGCGGCCGGTCGCACGCTCACGATCACGGGGAAAGGCTGCCTCTCGCTCTACGCCACCAACGACTTCGCGGGCACCGTGGAGCTGGCGGGCGGCGTGACGAAGACGTTCTCTAAGCTGCGGCCGTTCGGTTCGGCGGCGGAGGGCGGCGAGATTGTCATCGATCAGGCCAAGAGGGGGCGGCTGGAAATGTGGGCGTGCGTGATTGACAAGCCGATCCGCCTCACGAGCTCGTCGCTTGTCAATGACAACTACTTCGCCGCATACGGCCCCTGCGCGATCACCGCGCCGATCCACCAGACCGGCACCGATCCCTTCAGGATCAAAAACGAAGGGAATAGCTCGTACGGGGACGGCATCCTTACGTTGAGTGGCGGCGGCACGTTCGCCGGTCCGGTGGAATTCGGTCCGACAAACACAACCCTGAGGAAGGTGGTGGTCGAGGGCGCGCCGGTCATCCAGCCGATGCTGGGGGTCAGGGAAAGGGCGTTCAAGTTCCACGGGAAGACCGAACTGCACCTGAAAAACCAGAACAACCGGATGTACATCGAGCTGGGCGCGTCGCAAAAAGGTTCGGGCAGTTCCCTGCACTGCTGGACGAACGACGTGCTGAACTACCTGTGCGACATCATCCTCGGCTACGGCAGCACGATGGATCTCCACGGCTTCGACCAGCAGGTCGGCGATCTGCAGACCGGCAGCGCGGGGCATCTCCGCAGCGACGCGCCGGCGACGATCCTGGCCTACTATGAAGGTGACATAACCTGGGGCGCGAACAGTGGCGTCGACGGCGCCGTCACCTTCAGGAAGAGCGGACCGAAGTCGCTCACCATCAACGGCACGAACACGACGACGGGCGCGCTGGTCGCCTGCAACGGGCCGACGATCATCGGAAGCACCGGTTCCTGGCAGGGGACGAACGTGTGCGTCGGCCTCGAGTCCAGCAACCGGCATCCGAGCCTGCGCCTCACGCGCAGCGACAGCTTCCCCAACGCGCGCCACACGGTCCTGACGATGACGACCACCACGTCAAGCTCCTTCTTCACGGACTGCGGCGCCTCGCGCGAACCGGAGCTGATCCTCGACGCGGGGGTGAACGCGGTGTTCAAGGACGTGATCCTGAACGGGCGGCATCTGGCGCCCGGCACGTGGGGCGGCCCCGATTCGTCCGCGCAGAACAAGGACGGCACGCACTTCAGCGGTTCCGGCATGATCACCGTCATCGGCGGCGGGATGATGATTATCTTCCGGTGAGCCGCCGGTGTGAGAAGGGGGGCGCAATAAATTGCGACTCTCCCGTGCACGAGGTGGGTGAATGGTTTTTGCCCGTTGACGAGCAGGCGCTGATATGAGATAATAGCGGCGAGCTCGTAAAAATTTGACCTACATGTAGGACTGGTTTTAACAGGAGATTGAGATGGAGTTTGCCAGAAAGAGTTATTTGGATCGCCTTCTGCAAAGGCGAGGTAACGGCTTGGTGAAGGTCATAACAGGCATTCGCCGTTGTGGAAAGAGTTATTTGCTATTTACGCTTTTTAAACGACTACTGCTTCAAGAAGGTATCGCTCCTGATCATATCGTCGAGATTGCGCTTGATCTTGAGAAGTTTGAAGACCTGCGCAATCCTCTGTTGCTGGCTGATTACATTCGTAATCGGATTGTCGCTGACGGAAAGATGACTTATGTATTCATTGACGAGATACAGTTGTCGTTCAAGGTCCGTCGAAAGGGGGTCAATCTTCGCGATGTGGCCCCCGAAGACAGGGATTTGTGTTACACGACGTTTTATGATGTCCTCAATGAATTCAGAACGATGGAGGGGGTTGACGTCTATGTCACAGGGTCGAACTCCAAGATGCTTTCAAAGGATGTCGCGACAAATTTTCGCGACAGAGGTTTCGAAATCAGGGTCGGACCGCTCTCTTTTGCTGAGTATTACGAGGCTGTAGGCGGTGAGAAAGGCGAGGCGTTCGAGGATTACATTGTGTGGGGCGGAATGCCCCTTGCGGTGTTGGAGCGAGACACGGTCGAGCGAGAGCGTTATCTGAAGGGCCTTTTCGCAAAAGTGTACTTCAAGGACATCTGCGAACGCCACAGGATAAGTGACGACTACGTGCTTGACAAGATAGTGGATGTTGTTTCGTTCGCAATCGGATCGCTTACGAATCCTCACAAGCTCGTCAATACGCTAGATTCGGTTCTCCATGTCAAGACAACGGATGCAACGCTCAAGAAATTGCTGGACTACCTTGAAGAGTCGTTCCTTTTCACCAAGGCAAGGCGGTTTGATGTGAGAGGGCGCTCGTACATCAGCCATCCATGCAAATACTACGCTGAGGATGTCGGTCTCAGGAATGCCAAACTGGACTTTAGGGAACTGGAGAAGCAGCATCTTCTGGAAAACGTGGTGTACAATGAGCTCGTTCGCCGCGGATACAGCGTGGATGTCGGCGTGGTGAACGCGCAGATGCGAGTTGACGGCGTTGTGACAAGCCGACAGTATGAAATTGACTTTGTGGTGAATCGCGGGAACGGCAAGTTGTACATCCAGTGTGCCTGGTCGTTGGATGAACCTGGCAAGTTGGAGCAGGAGACAAACTCCCTGAAGAAGAGCGGCGACTTCTTCGCCAAGGTCGTCGTTACTTCCGGTTACGCGAAACCTCGTTCGGACCAGGATGGAATCGTGCATGTCGGAGCCATTCCATTCTTGTTGGAACCGACAATCCTTGACGGCATGTTCAGATCATAGTTGTGCGGCAACGCGTCAAAATGTACCCTAAAAGGGAATGAATTGACATGAAAACAACTCGAAAGACATTCCTCAGCGGCATCGCCTCCGCCACCGCGTTCGGATGGCGCGGATTCGCGCGCGGCGCAAACGTTTCGGGCGCGCCCTCGCGCCCGGCGCGGAAGCAGCACGGCTACGGCGACACCACCTGGTGGGATCCGTACGTGGAGAACATCACGGACACGGACACGTATCTTCGGCGGAAGTTCCGGCAGGACGTGACGGACCGCTCGACGGGTCTCGACGTGCCAGGGTTGAAGAAACGGCTCGCGGAGATCGTGGCCGCCGGAAAGGCGGCCAGAGAGCCGTGGCGCATCACGAAGGCGAAGTGCTTCGCCGCGCAGGCGCTCGAGATGTCGATTGACGTGTCGCCGCTTGACTGGTTCCCCGCCATCTCCATCTGGAACCGCAACGACCGTCCGATCAACGTCGTGCGGGGTGGCCGCGCCGGCGCGGTGAACGCCCAGCGCCTGCCCGCCTGGGTGAGGAAGGAGTGGCATGAGGGGAACCGCGACGGCATCTGGAACATGTGGCAAGACTTCGACCACTCGGTGCCCGACTGGCGCGTGGTCCTGAAAATTGGCTTCCCGGGGATGAAGGCGCGACTGGAGAAGTACGCCGTGAAGGGCGACCCGTTCTACGAGGGATTGAAAATCGCGATGGACGCGATGCTCGCGGGCCTTGACCGCTTCATCGCCCAAGGCAAGAAGAATCTTGTTGGTATTGGAAACAACTTGAACAACGATAAACAACTTTTTAATTCTGCCGCGCCAACCGGCGCGGCAGGTTGCGCGGGCGAGTTAGCCCGCGCACAAGAAAAAGTTGTTCGCAGTTGTTTCCAGAAACAAAGCCGGCTAAAAAAGGAGATCGCCTGCCTGGAGCGGTTGCGCTCGGGGCCGCCGCAGACGGCCTACGACATGATGATGTTCGTGTGGCTGTACTTCTTCTGGTCCGAGCACCTCGACGGCTTCCAGTGCCGCTCGCTCACAGAGCTGGACGTGTTCCTTACGCCGTACTACGATGCCGACATCGCCGCCGGCCGCACGACCGAGGCCGAGTTCCGCGAGCACCTCAAACACTTCCTCTGGCAGTGGGGCTCCATCAGCAACTACTGGAACCAGCCCGTGGGGCTCGGCGGCACGAACGCGGACGGCACGAGCGCGTTCAACCACGTCTCGAAGATCATCCTCGAGGTGATGGACGAATGCAACCTCACCACGCCGAAGTTCCTCGTGAAGATCGCTCCCAACACGCCGGACTGGGCGATGGACAAGATGATGGACATGGCGCGGCGGCACCGGTCGCTATCCTTCACCGGCGAGGTGCCGCTGTCGAACGCCCTCAAGAAGTGGCAGGGCGCCAGCGACGACGACTGCCGCAAGGCGGTCATGACGGGCTGCTACGAGTTCCAGCTCCACGACGGCGCGAACCAGACCGGCGTTGGGCACGTGAATTTCCTCAAGCCGATCGAGAAGATGCTGGCGGAGGCGGCGGGAGGGTCGCAGTTTACTGCGACCGATCCAGGAGGCGGCGGACGCAATGAATTGCGTCCCTCCCGCACGGCTCATTCATGGGCATGCGACTTCCCCTCCTTCAAGGCCGAATACCTGCGGCGGCTCGCCGCCACCACCACGCGGTGCCGCGAGATCGCGTTCGAGTTCGAGAAGGTACTGGCCGACGTCAATCCCGCGGACCTGATGACCATTGCCACGGAGCATGCGCTCAAGACGCGCAAGGACGGCTTCATGAACGGCTGTCCGCGTGGGAACAACTCGGCGATCCTCGCCGTCGGACCGGGAACGGCGGTCGATGCGCTGCTGGCCATCAAGGAAATCGTGTACGAAAAGAAGGAGATGTCGCTCGCGGAACTCGGCAAGGTGATGGCCGAGAACTGGAAGGGCCATGAGGCGCTTCGCCTGCGGATGCTCCGCTCCAAGCGCAAGTGGGGCAACAACGATCCCGAGGCGAATGCGCTCGGCGGCGAACTGATTGACTGCTACGCGGCGCAGTTGAACGGCAAGCCCAACTCGCGGGGCGGCATCTTCCTCGCCAGCGGACACTGCGCGCGGCAGTTCATCGACTTGGGGCGGAAGACGGGTGCGACGCCGGACGGGCGGCGCAAGGGCGAGGAGATGTCGAAGAACCTCTCGCCCACGATGGGCGTGGACACGGAAGGCGCGACGGCGCTTGTGAACACGCTCGCCGCGTCCGACTCCACGAAACTCCCAGGCGACTATCCGCTCGACCTGATGCTGCATCCATCCGTCTGCGCTGGCCCGAAGGGCCTGGACGTGATGAAGGCGCTCGTCCAGCAGTTCCATGCGAACGGCGGGAGCGTGATCCAGTTCACCGTGTTCAGCGCGGAGGAGCTGCGCGACGCCCAGGCGCACCCGGAGAGGTATGAGAACCTTCAGGTGCGCGTGTGCGGATGGAACGTGCGCTGGAATGATCTCAGCAAGTCCGAACAGGACACCTACATCCGCCGCGCCGAGAACGTGATGCAGGGATTCTGATTTTATTGTATAATAGTGCCCGGAATGCCGAACCGGCAGAAAGAGAGAAGGCAAAAGTGAAACGCGTCAACATCGGAATCGTCGGAGCGGGCTTCATGGGCACGACCCACTGGGGCATCTACCGCAACCTCAAGAACGCACGGATCGTCGCCCTTGCGGACGTCGATCCGAAGAAGCGCGCGGGCGACGTGTCCGCCGTCGTCGGGAACATCGGGGGCGGCGACAATTCGCAGCCGCTCGACCTGACGGGCGTGACGGTCTACGAAAGCGCGTATGCGCTCATCGCCAACGCGGACGTCGACGTCGTGGACGTCTGCGTGCCCACGCCGGACCACGCCGACATCGTCTGCGCGGCGCTCGCGGCCGGCAAGCACGTGTTCTGCGAAAAGCCCCTCTGCCGCGATGCGGCGCAGGTGCGGCGCATCGTGGCGGCGGCGAAGAAGGCCAAGGGATTCTTCAATGTGGGGCTGTGCGTGCGCGCGTGGCCCGAATACCGCCATGCCTTCGAATACTACAGGAGCGGCAAGGCCGGGAAGATGAAGTCGGCCACGTTCAAGCGGATCTCGCCGTCCGTCGACGGCAACGCGTGGCAGAACTGGTTCATGGACGGCGCACGGTCCGGCGGCGCGCTCCTCGACCTGCACGTCCACGACGCGGACCAGGTCCAGAGCTTCTTCGGCATGCCGAAGTCCATCACGGCGGTCGGCGCCACGGGCGTCGTCTCGAAGGGCGGCGTGGACCACGTCGTCGCCACGTACGACTACGGCGACGGCACGCTCGTGATGGCGGAGGGCGGCTGGGCCGCCGCGAAGGGCGTCCCGTTCGAGATGTCGTTCACCATCGTCTGCGAGAAGGCGACGCTGAAGCTCGACGCCTCGGGGTACCACATCTATCCGGTCAAGGGCAAGGCGATCACGCCGAAGCTGGACGTCAAGGCCGGGCCGACGGGCTGGCACCAGGAGCTGGCCTACTTCGTCAACTGCGTCGCCAAGGGCGTGAAGCCCGACAAGTACCAGACGCTCGATTCGGTCGCGGACACGATGAAGCTCGTCTTCGCCGAAGAGAAGAGCGTGAAAACCCGCCGCCCGGTCAGGCTCTAACCACTACCATCTACCATCTACCAACTACCATCTACCAACTACCAACTACCAACTATGAACAACTACATCGCGCTTAACGGATGGATCTACTGCGGATTCGGCGGCGAGAAGAAGCCGCGCGAGTTCATCGACTGGGCCGCGGCCCAGGGGCTTGACGGCGTCGAGCTGACGGTCGGCGACTGCCTTGCCGTCGATACGACGGAGGACGAGGCGAAGGCGCTCGCCGCCTACGTCCAGGAGAAAGGCGTCGGGCTGCGTTCGCTCGCGACGGGCGCGGGCTGGGGCAAGTGGCTCTGCGCGGACGATCCCGCGGAGCGCGCGGAGGCCGTCGCCTTTGTGAAGAAGTATCTTCAGCTGGCTGCGTGGCTCGGCGCCGAGACGGTACTCGTCGTGCCCGGCGCGACACGCGTCGCGTGGGACGCCTCGCACGCCGAGGTCTCCTACAAGAACGCCTGGGAGAACGCGACGGCGTCGGTCCGCGAGTTGATCCCCGCCGCCGAATCGCTCGACGTGAACCTCGCGCTGGAGAACGTGTGGAACCGGTTCCTCATCTCGCCGATGGAGTGGAAGCTCTTCCTCGACCAGTTCGAGTCGACGCGCGTGGGCATTTACTTCGACGCGGCGAACTGCTGCCTCAACTGCCGGCCGGAGGACTTCCCGGAGATTCTCGGCGACCGCATCAAGGCGGTGCACCTCAAGAACTTCGCGGAGAGCGACTCGGCGGGCGGGCTGCATGGCTTCGGCGACGACCTCTTCGCGGGCGTGGTCGACTTCAAGAAGCTCTTCGCGGCATTCGCGAAGATCGGCTATGCGGGTCCGTACACGGTCGAGATGATTCCGTTCTCGCGCCTGCCCGACCTGGTGCTGCCCGACGCGGCCCTCGCGGACAAGATGGCCGAGCAGATCAAGCAACTGTAGGTGACCCATGATCGACATCCACTGCCATATCCTCCCTGGCATCGACGACGGCGCCGCCGACTTGGCGACCTCGATGGAACTGGCGCGACAGGCGGTCGCGGACGGCATCACGCACATTGTGGCGACGCCGCATTTTCGTCCGCCCTACGAGCCGGAGGCGCAGTTGGCGGCGCGGGAGGAGGCGCTGGCGACGCTGCGGGGGGCGCTGGCGGCGGCGGGGGTGCCGTTGACGCTGCTGGCGGGGGGGGAGTGCCATGTGGTCGAGCGCATCTTCGCCGACGTGCTGCCGCGCTGGCCTGGCATGCTGGTGCCCGGGACGGGCTCGGACGGCCAGTCGCCTGCGGTGCTCGTGGAGATGTCGCAGGAGATGCCGATCGGCCAGGCGGGGGATCTGCTGTTCCTGGCGCAGACCCACAACTTCCGGATGATCCTCGCGCATCCCGAGCGCCAGCCTGGCTTCACAGGGGCGTATGAGACGCTGGCGCCGTTGCTGGAACGCGGGCTGATGCTGCAGTTCAACGCGGACAGTTTCGAGGGCGGGCTCTTTTCGATGTGGCGCCGCCGCACCATGCTGCGGCTGATGCGCCTGGCGCCAGAGCAGGTATTTCTGGCGTCCGACGCGCACGATGTCAGCGAGCGGCCGTGTCGGCTGTCGCCCGCCAGGCCCGCGATCAC